>Ga0007882_10000053_pt1 | contig 66440 bp, 53 predicted proteins | sample CryBogCBH12Aug01_FD_71195 | JGI IMG/M metagenome (GOLD analysis project Ga0007882, IMG submission 71195) | Freshwater microbial communities from Crystal Bog, Wisconsin, USA - CBH12Aug09.1 | ecosystem: Environmental > Aquatic > Freshwater > Lake | place: Crystal Bog, Wisconsin, USA | collected... | reverse complement strand
CGGCCAGCTTGACCCCGACTGCAGTGCTGCCGGGAACCCCGACCATCTCCTCCTCGTCAGCAGCCAATGGCTCAGTGTCGCTTGCATGGACAACCCCGAGTGCTGGTGACGCACCCATCTTTTTCTACAAGCTCGTCGCCACCAGCGGCTCGAACACTTCGACCGCGCTCTATGACGCCTCAACGAACTCAGCCACGCTGAGTGGCCTGACTAACGGGATGGCCTACTCGCTCACCGTGACTGCGATCAGCAGCCTGGGAGCAGGATCGTCGTCGAGCCCGGTCAGCCTGACCCCTCGAACCCTCTCCAGCGCGCCGAGGAGCCCTACGGCGACCGCCGGCACCAAGAAGGTGACTCTCATCTGGAAGCTGCCCGAGTCCAACGGTGGCAGCACCATCACCGGCTACTGGATCTACGAGGGCACGAGCGCCGGGCATGAGTCAGCAAAGCCAATGAACGCCAATCTGGTCACCTCGCTCACTTACTCGGCAAGCTCGCTGACGAAGGGGACGAAGTACTACTTCGTTATTCGGGCCGTCAACGCAGCGGGGAACAGTACCGCCTCGGTTGAGGTCTCGGCGACTGCGAGGTAGGCGAGACGGCGCAGCGGCTTCTCATTACTTCGCGGACCCCCAATGCCACCACTTCAGGGGACGTGATCCGCCAAGGATGTCCGTAGGAGGTGGCCAGTGATGGGTATGGACAACTTCCTCCACAGAATTCGCCGTGTAGATGAGAAACTTGCTCCTTTTTGGTAGAGTTTCTCCAATGAGTGAATTTCTGGGAACCTACGACCGCTTGGTGGCGCTGGCCGCAACGCAGCACGGATTCGTTCGTCCGAGAGATCTCGCTGAGGCTGGAATCCGTCCCGCCTACGTGCACCAGTTGTTGCGCGCAGGGAGGGTAGAACAACGTGCACAGGGCCTCTACCGAGTCCTGGCACTCCCTCGAGGTGTCAACGATGAACTCTATGAAGCGCTCCTTTGGGCAGACGGGGACGCCATTGGTGGCGAGAGTGCCCTCTCGCTGTGGTCACTCGCCGACGTGAACCCCAGACGAATCACCGTGGTGGTGCGTCCAGCACACCGGGTCCGCCGAAAGGGTGGCGCCAATGTTCACGTCGTCTCCGAAGCACTCCGCCTGAGAGACATCGATGAGATCGATGGGATCCCGGTCGTTCGCCCCAACGTCGCCATCGCACAGGCCATTCGAGCAGGGGTCGAGAAGTCCCTCATCGAACAAGCGCTGATGAACTCGAGATCGCGTCAACTCCTCGCGCCGTTGGTTGAAGCGCGCCTCTTCATTGCGCTCGACGAACGCAGTACCGTCGCTGCTGTCGGAGCGAGCGAGGGCTGACCGTGGACTCGCCGGAAGCACCTCGCCGAGAGAAGGACCTCGCCTCACTGATCGATACGTGGTCCCGCGAGAATCCAGAGGGCCGGACCACTCCGCGTTCTGGTTCACCGTCGACGGCTGGTCGTCTCCGCCGACTCATTGGAGCGGTCGCGATCGCCTCAGCTCTCGATGGTTTGACGGATGAACTCGGTCGAGATCGGTTCGTCATCAAGGGTGGCACTGCGATGGAGATGCGCTTTGGATTCGCGGCTCGATCCTCGCTAGATCTCGACGCCAGCTTCCGAGGCGATATCGGAGTCTGCCTTGCCCTCGCGAGCGACGCTTTGGAACGGGGCTGGAGCGGCTTCACGGCAATTGTCAGCGAGCCAATGGAAATCACCCGTGCGACGGTTTCGCCCAAGCCCGTGCGTGTCGACGTGAAGGTCAGCTACCGAGGAAAGGCGTTCATCACGATTCCCTTGGAGATCTCCACGGCTGAGGGCGAGTCGGCGGCGAACCCGGAGCGTGTCGCGCTGGCGTTTGACCTCTCGCGCGTCAACCTCTCCGTTCCTCCGTCCGTAGCTTTTCTCCCCTTGCGCTATCAAATTGCTCAGAAACTTCATGCCTGTTCTGAGCGCTTTGACGATCGAGAGAATGCTCGTGTGCGAGATCTCGCCGATCTCATGCTGCTCAGAACCTTGTGCGAAGGAAGCGCCGAGCCGACTCGACGCGCCTGCATTGAGATCTTTCAACTTCGGGGTCTCCATCCGTGGCCACCAGCCATTACCCCCGAACCTGGGTGGGTAGTGGAATGGGAGAACATGACCCGTGATGAAGGTCTCACGATCTCACTGGAACAGGCGCTCGAGGAAGTCGGTGATCTCGTGCGGGTGATCGATGCAGGTGGAACGTTCGATCTGCGGCGGTTGGGGAACCATTCGTGACGTTTGAGGAACGACCGTCACCGACAGAATCAACACGTCGGCAGCGAAATCCATGACGGCTCCGGGATAGCAACCGGGATAGCAACCGGAGTGAAAAGCGTGAATTTCCTGAAACGCGTGAAATGTATTTCCCCTGCTCAGCGAGTTTTCTGAACCGGGTGAATCTCCTGAAATATGGTTTGAGCCGCCTACGGATCAGAAGGTTGGGGGTTCGAATCCCTCCGCCCGCACCACTTGGGCTGATCCGCGTGATCGTGGATGTGTGCGTTCGGCTGAGCGTGGACACCACGTCGCGAGTCATCGTGCGACCGGGAGAGAATTCGTTTCAGTGGCTGTTCCTTCGGGACGCGAAGGAGCAACCGCATCCCTCAGCCGAGCGTGTTGAGTAGCTCTCGGCAGAGTGGACTGGTCGTCACTGGGCGATTGGTCGCCACGGTGACCCACGATGAGGTGACCGCCGGGTAGGCAGTGACCCCGGGGCCAGCGAACGAGGTGGGCAAGACGTTGTTGAATCCCGCGATCGATGTGCGTTCGAGGTACGGATCGATCGACACCATGATCGTTCCAGTGGTCCCAGCCACGGCGACGATGGGGTGCGATCGGTGCCGGACATCAGGTAGCTGAGGAACCGGATGCTCCACGACCAACCGGACGACACCGGTGCGGATCGGGCGGAGCACCAGTCGCATCGACCCACGGGTCATGAGGACGACTTCGGCGTCGGTTCGAGTGGGGGTGCGGGTGATGTGGAGCGACAGCGTCGCCTCCGCGCCGACGGTGGGGGCGAGGGTGAACCAGCTGTTGTGCTCGACTTTGAACAACGGGATGTCCGCTTGGGGTCCGAGGGTCCGGTAGACGCCTTGGCAATTGCCCACGATGACGATGTGCCCCGGTGGCGCGTCGATCGGGAGCGAAGCAGAGCGAGTGATCTCATGGGCGAGCGCTCCCGGACTCATCTGGAGTTGTGCTCGCGTGAAGTTCTCCGCCTGTGTACTCGTCCACGACGGTTGCATACCTGCCGCCAAGGCGACGTTCACCACGATCGCGAGGAGGGAGCCGACGATGACGACGCCGAAGAACCACGACCGGAACCTCTGGGCGCGCTCGAGGAGGAAGAAGAATCCGATTCCCCCTGTCAGCACGAGCCAGGGAACGAAGTCGCCGAGGTAGCGCGGGCAGATGTACCCGAAGATGAGGACGGGGCCGGTGGCGATGATCGATGCCCCCACGAGGAGCCGGAGCACTCGCTCCATGGTCGTCGTGGGCTTCGCCAGCACCACCACCGTCCCAACGACGCTCAAGATGACGAGCAGTGGCGTCGTGGCGGTCAACGACGCCGTCGGCCAGATCTGGTCGAACGTGACGTGACCGACTGGCTGCACGGGATGCACCGGAAGGTGCACGTAGGGGAAGAGGCCCTTCAGGGACAGCGCGAAGGGAGCGAAGTAGGCGAGCAGCGTGGTGGGGAGGAACTGCAGGCCGAATGGCGTGCCGCCGTTGGCGTCGAGGAAGGCCTTGCGGTGTGGGTAGACGAAGGTCCACACCTGGTAGCGCTCGTCGAATCCCGTGATCGTGCCGAACTTGGCGTAGGAGAGGGCGAGCACCACGATGGCGCTGAAGGCTCCGAGCGCGAAGAACCAGTTCGCAGAACGACGCCACGTTGCGCCGTGACGAGAGCAACGGAAGAACACCGCCAAGGCGAAGATGGCGAGGATCCACGCGTCACCGGTTGCCCCCCGGTTGGTCGCGGCCGCCAGCGTGACGAGGGAGAGTGCGGCGAATCGGGCCCTTCCGGGTCTGGCCAAGAACGACAGGACGCCGACGAAGAAGAGGACGCCGAGGGCGATCGACCACGCAATGTCCTCTTCGTACACCCGGGGCGTCGCCAACAGGCTCGGGAAGATGGTCCCCATGGACATCGCACCGGCCAGCGCACAGGTGGCGATGCGTTCGAGGCGACTCGCTCGAAGGTCGCGCCGGAGGATCGTTCGAAGCTGCAGCACCATGGCGCTGATCGCTGCGCAGGTCACCAACCACGCGAGGAAGATCGAGACTGCGGTGAGGCGCCCATCGAAGTGGTGGGTGAATGCCAAGACTGGCATCCGGAGGATCGACGGGAAGATGCCGAAGTAGGTGTAGGTCTTGCCGTCGTGGAGGAATCCCTCGATGCCGAGCGAATTGGTCGGCACGTTCAGGCGGCCAGCCAGCATCGCTCTGGCTTGGAGGTCGTAGAGGTTCCCCTGCGGGGTGAGGGGGAACAGCGTGAAGTGGCTTCGCCAGTCGCCGAATGCGAGCCACAGGGCGGGAATGAGGAGGACCGCATTCGTGACCAGCAGCGCTCGAGTGAACTCCCGACGATCCGTCGTCGTCTCCGGAGCCATCACCTTCGGTTCAGGAGAGAGCACTCCGACCATTCCCGGCCTCCGCGGTTCTCGATGGCATCTGCTGTCGGCCACGCCGAGAACTGCCGAACACCTCTCGAGCATAACGGACGCCATCTCGGGCCTTCAGGCGGCCTAGGAGTCACGCCCCATCGGGTTCTCGGAGCGACGACGCCTCGACGTCGACGGTCATACAGCCGTCGTCATGCTCCGAGTGGGGTGGCGATCATCCACCTGATCCCAAATCGGTCGAGGCAAACCGACCAGTACTGCCCCCAGGCCTGATCGGCCGGAGCACTCTCCTCAACGCCGCTCGCGAGCCCTGCGAAGAGTCGGTCCACTTCCTCTCGTGGATCGACCTCGACCATGATGGTCGTGTTGTTGCCGATGCGTTGCATCTGCCCCATCGATTCGAGAAAGTCGGTGGCCATGAGGACGTGCCCGCCGGCAATCTCCACTTCCATGTGCATGATGCCGTTGGCCTGCGCGTCGGTGAGGCCCGGGACACCCATGTCGCGAAATCGCATGATGTCCCCAACGAACTCGGTGCCGAAGAGATCGCGGTAGTGCGTGAACGCCTCTTCTGCGTTGCCGGGGAAATTGAGGTAGGTGCTGACGCGAGCCATTGTGACCTCCGCGGAGTTGGTGGCCCGAAGCCTAGAGCGGTCCCGTGCCCTGGCGTCGTTCGCTAGAGGCGGAGTCCAGCGGTGACGACGTCGAAGGGAAGGGTGAAGCCCTCTGGGTAGAGCACTGCCATGACCTGCAACCCATTGCCGAGGCAGATTCCGAAGGCGACGCTGCCCTTCGCTTCGGCGAGCGGGAGACCTTCGAGGGTCTCGAGGTAGTCCACGGCGAACATCACCCGAGCGGCGCTCAGCCGGGCCCGTAGTCGCGGTTCATGGAGCGCCAGTCGTTCGACTTCCATGGCGAAGCAACATGCTGGTCGGTGTTCGGGTCGGAAGTGCTCGCGCCACAGCACGGCCTCGGTGGCCGACGGACCAACGGCGACGGTCAAATCCGCGGTGAACGCCGCACTGGTGGCCATGGCCTCTCGCTGGCGGCGTTCGATGATGTCGATGACGAGGTCGAGCTTGGTGGCGTAGCGTCCGAAGATCGCCCCTTCGCTCAGCCCCGCTCGTTCGCAGATGCGGTCCATGGTGGTTGCCCGGTAGCCATCGTGGGCAATTGCAACCAACGCCGCATTGAGCACAGCATCCACGGTGGAGTCTCCCGTTGCGATCGGCTGGAGCTCCATGAAGGCGGCGACGACATCGGGGAGTGGCTCGGGCGAAACCTCCATGGTGATCGCCGTTGCCACCGACGCGAGGGGACGGTCGAGTTCGTAGGGGCCGGTGAGGTCGGTGGCGTCCGTCACGAGCCCAATTGCAGCGGTGAGCGCAGCGACCCACCGAACGCTCGTTTCGGGATCGGCACTGTGGAACCTCGTCACGAGGTGCTCGTGGATCGAGGACCGGAGTTCCGCATCGAACGCCGCGAGGAGGAGGAGCTCGCGAAGGCAGTTTCGACGCACGGTGTCTGTTCGTCGGGTGGTGATCCAGGACGACGCCGTCTCGGGATCGCCGTCAACCAGCGCTTGGGCGACATCGATGACCAGCGACGTGCAGGCGTCTCGGCCAATGGACTCCCAGAGCGCGAGGGCGATAGTCGACCGATCGTCGTAGCGGTCGTAGGCGGGACGGATGGACGTTCCAGCCCGGAGGGCAATCGCCCGAGGATTGACGGCGTCGAAGCCCTCGGAGGCGGTCAGGTCAGCAATCGCTTGCTCGAGTCGAACCGTGATCGCGGTGCGCCCAACGAGGGTGCGCCGAGCGGTAGCAGGCTCGAACGGCATGCGGCCATCCTACGCGAGCAGGACTTCCATCCACTCGAAGCGACCACCGACCCATCGCGAGGAGCCACCTCGGGTGAACTGTTCGTGCCGTGATCGACCGACGACGCCGGGCATCCCGATTTCGAAGGACCACGCCAACACTCAGGTTGCCGTGGCGTGAAAGGTTTTCGCTTCGTGACTGCGCCTAGCATGGAGGCAAACCGGGGGAGAAATGCACGTTTCAAAGAAGTTGCCAACCGTGACGACGGTGATGCTGCTCGGCGTCACGGTCGGAGTTTCATCGGCCCAAGAGGTCGGCGCGGCAACTGCTGCACCGACGTCGCTCTACGGGTGCCTGAAGAACGGGTCTATCTCCAACGTCGCCCCCTACCGTCACTCGTGTGCTGCGGGCATGACGCTCGTGGTGTGGAACCTCGCCAACAACACAGCGGCGCGAGGACCCCAAGGTGCGCAAGGGCCCCAGGGAACCGCAGGCTCTGCCGGGATTCAAGGACCCCAAGGAGCTCCTGGGCAGACCGGGCCGAACGGAGCGCAAGGCGCCCAAGGAGTGCAGGGTGCGAGCGGTCCTCAAGGGGCGGTCGGCCCACAGGGCCCTCAGGGTCTCGATGGCTCGAGCGGCCCCGCTGGTGCACAGGGAGCGCAGGGCTACCAAGGTAGGACCGGATCCGCGGGAGCGGCGGGGGCTCAAGGTAGTCAAGGTCTTCAGGGTGCTCAGGGACACCAAGGTGTCCAAGGGCAGTCGGGGAGCTCGGGACCATCGGGCGCCCAAGGTGTTCAAGGCGCACAAGGATTCCAAGGGGTTGTTGGCGCCGCTGGCCCTCAAGGGCAGACTGGGGCCACCGGTCTCCAAGGCGTCCAAGGTCCACAAGGTTTCCAAGGAGTCACCGGACAGAGTGGATCGCAAGGCTCCACCGGGATCCCCGGCGTGCAAGGGCCCCAAGGATCACAAGGCCCTCAGGGACCAGCGAATGGACCCCAGGGACCACAGGGTGCCCAAGGTCTGCAGGGACTTTCCGGCGGCGCAGGCCCTCAGGGCTCACAAGGTGTGCAGGGCACCCAGGGTGCTCAAGGTGCGATTGGCGCCTCTGGTTCGGCTGGCCCACAGGGTCCCCAAGGCGCGACCGGGGCAGGTTCTGCTGGACCTCAAGGTCCAGCTGGGCCGACCGGGAGCACCGGCCTCCAGGGTCCGCAAGGTATCCAGGGGGCGGGAACCCAAGGCTCGCAAGGTGCTCCGGGTTCGGCTGGCCCACAGGGTCCCCAAGGTGCAGCGGGAATCGGCTCGCAGGGTTCTGCGGGTCCCCAAGGTCCTCAAGGGAACGACGGGGCCGCAGGAGCTCAAGGTCCCCAAGGTGCAGCGGGGAGTCTCGGACTCCAGGGAGCGATGGGCTACCAAGGGACGCAGGGTCGAACTGGTGCCCAGGGTGCCCAGGGTGCCACTGGTCAAGACGGGATCCAAGGAGCGCAAGGAATCGCCGGCCCACAAGGCCCCCAAGGCGCATTCGGTGGGCCCCAGGGTTACCAAGGTGTGCAAGGCACCGCTGGCCCGCAGGGAATCCCTGGAACGCAAGGAGTCCAGGGTGCACAGGGAACCTCAGTCATCGGACCGCAGGGCTTCCAGGGCACGCAAGGCTCAGCTGGACCCCAGGGTTACCAAGGTGTCGCTGGCGGCGGACCGCAGGGCGTCCAAGGTCCCCAAGGCTCAGCTGGACCCCAGGGCTACCAAGGAGTCGCTGGCGGCGGACCCCAGGGTGTCCAAGGTCCCCAAGGCTCAGCTGGACCCCAGGGCTACCAAGGAGTCGCTGGCGGCGGACCGCAGGGCCCACAGGGAACTGCCGGAGCTGCAGGACCATCAGGAGCGCAAGGACCCCAGGGCTACCAAGGTGTCGCTGGCATCGGGAGCCAGGGTCCACAGGGTGCTGCGGGGCCGGCGGGCTCGGCAGGCCCTGCTGGAGCGCAGGGCTACACCGGTGCAACGGGTGTCCAAGGCGCGTCAGGAGCCCAGGGTCCCCAAGGTGTGACGGGAGGCTCTGGTCCCTCTGGAGCGCAGGGCTACACCGGTGCCACCGGTCCTCAAGGGGCAACCGGTTCGGCCGGCCCTACTGGTGCACAGGGCTTCACCGGCCCACAAGGTCCCCAGGGATTCGCTGGGGCCAATGGCTCTTCAGGGCCCCAGGGTGCAACCGGCGCTCAGGGTCCCCAAGGCGTGATGGGTTTCCCTGGATCCCAGGGTCCTCAGGGAATCATCGGCTTTCAGGGATTCCAGGGGAATCCCGGTTCTGCCGGTGCGCAAGGTCCTCAAGGCCCCCAAGGTGCACCGGGAGCTACCGGTCTCCAAGGGCCCCAGGGTGCAACCGGTCCGCAAGGTCCCCAAGGCGGCGGCCCCCACGTGGTGGCGGTGACGCTCACCCCAGGCTCCTACACCGGCATCACGAACATCGCGGCGGGAAAGTCGTTCAACGCAGAGAAGGGGACGACCTCGGTCACCCTGGCTCAGGGCAACTACCTCATCGAGTTCACCGACAACGGATCCGCTGACCTCGTCGCTGGTCCAGCGACGCCTTCAGTACAGGCGGGCATCGACTACTCCATCACCGGAACGGGCATCACGAACCCCGCTGGTTCCTCCACCAAGGTGGTCCTCGGGACGCGCAACCTCTACTACCTCGAAGTGGGCTCGGGTGGAGCGACTGCGGCGATCACGGTCTACGACACCAACACCACCGCTCCGGTGGCGACGAGTGCCTACGTCGTGGTCACCGCCACGCAGTAGGGCCGGCGTGGGCGCCATCGCCCCCGTGGTGGATCTCAGTCCGTGGTTCCGCGGAGCGGACGAGGATCGTCTCGACGTCGCTCGCCAGGTAGGTGCGGCGTTCAGCGAAGGATTCCTCCAGGTGGTCGGCCATGGGATCGACGACGCGCTCCGAGCGCGAGCGCTCGACGCCATGGAGGCATTCTTCGCCTGCTCCGAGGAGGAGAAGGCAGCGACGGTCCCTTCCGACGGTGCCTATCGGGGTTGGACGCGGCGACGGAGCGAGGGGTTCGCCGCGACGGTGGACCAGGTCACCCCGGCCGACCTCGTCGAGGGGTTCGTCTGCGGTGCCGAAGATCGGGCCTCGGCAAATCCTGGGGATCCGGCGTTCGCCCCCAACCGGTGGCCCGCCGATGGTGCCTTGCGGAGCGCGCTGTGGCCCTACTACCTCCGAGCACGGGCGCTCTCCGAAGAGCTCCTCGCCATCTCCGCCATCGCCTTGAGCCTCGACGAGTCGTTCTTCGTTCCCCACATCGATCACGCCAACGTGACCATGCGAGCCAACTTCTACGAACGCCGCGCCGAAGACGGCACGTTGAGTGAAGCGCAGATGGCCCTCGGTGCGCACACCGACTACGGCATCTGCACCGTGCTCCTCGCTGATCCGGGCCCCGGGCTCCAGGTGCTCACGCCTGACCGTCAATGGTGCGACCTCCTCCCAGAGCATGGAGCGTTGATCGTCAACGTGGGCGACGCCATGGCCCTGTGGACCAACGACCGTTGGCCATCCACGATCCACCGGGTTGTTCCTGCGCCGACGCTTGGTGGGCGACCACGTCGATCGATCGCGCTGTTCCAAGACGGCAATCCCGACTCCACGGTGGCGTGCCTCCCACAGTGCACGATCGATCGCCCGGCGCGCTACGAGGCAACCACCCTTGGAGCCCACGTCGCGGCGAAGGTGGCGAGTAGTCGAACGGGTCAGCGCACGGGAGCCTTGCAGACCACTGCCGGACGAATCGCGCCGTAGGAGCCGGCGAATCGTCCAGCGACGCGCAACTGGCCGACCACGGTGTGGTCGGCCAGTCCGGTCGGGGGAGACGCTGGTGTTCAGTGGCTGGTGCTCGGTGCTCCAGGAGGAGGCGTCCCGAAGTGAGGTGCCCCAGCGGGTGGCGTGCCGGTTGGCGGTGTGCCACTCGGCTGACTGCCCGCTGGCCCAGGGCCGAATCCCGTCTTCGTGCCGGTGACGGCGAAGCTCGAGTTGAGTTCGACGGTCACGGTGGAACCATCGGCCTTGGTCATGTGCACTTCGTAGGTGGCGTCCCCTGAGGAGTCCGTCTCTGCCCGCAGCACCGTTGCTCCGGGCTCAGCTGCAGTTGCTGCAGCGGTGGCACTCGCGAGGTCCGATCCCGTGAGGAGGGTCTCTCCAGGACCGTGGGTCATGGTCGCTGGGTCGGGCCGGCCGGCCGGGGGTTGCTGTCCTGCGCTCGCGGTAGCAGCGGCGTGGTGGGCAGCGTGGCTCGTTGCCGCACCTGCGACTGCGGTGGTGCCGACGACGGCACCTGCGGTCAGGGCGACGCCGAGCATCCAATTCCGGAGTGTTGCCGGGGTGGGGGTCATAGGGTCCTTCACTTCCTGCCGGGGCGTTCCCGGCTCAACTCCAGCGTGCGTGACGGAGGTATGGATGAGGAAAGGGAGGGGTAAGGAGTAGGAGAGAATCCTCGCCGGAGCTGATCGACCCGTCGCCCACCGCACCTCGGGGATGGAGGTGGTGTGCGGAGGCATCCGCCCTACCGGCCGGTTGGCGCGTGCGCCAACAGCGCGCTGCAGCGTGCCTCGAGGTGGTTGCCCACTCGCAGGACCTCGCGCTTCGGCATCGTCGACGGGTCGAGGATGCGGCCGCCGACCTTGGTCAACAGCACGTAGTAGGGGTTCGAAATCTGGAAGCAGAAGTGCTGTGCGATCTCCACGTTCGGCGCATTCGACCCCGGCCGGGTCGAAGAGTTCGGCTCGTTGAACGAGACGTAGCGCTTCGACAGGACGACGACATCGGCGTTGCGCACCTCGGCTGCCAGCCCGGAGGTCGCGGTGTTCGAGATGCCGGGATTCATCTCGAGGTAGTAGGTCGATGGGCGCAGCTGCGGCTCCATCCAGTAGAGAATCGGCTCGTTGTAGTTGGTGAACCGGAGGTCAACCGGTCCCTCGAAGAACCGGTCGCCTGGCCGAGCGTGGTGGCTCACTTCGTTGAGGATCTGGTGCATGAACGCCGCCTCGATCCAACTCCCCGTTGGCGCAGTGCGGCCTTCGTGGCTCACGAACACGGTGCGGTTGTGGAACTGGTGGGGAGCGCCGCGGAGCAGGTCAGTGAAGCCCATCCCCATCTGCACCGGTGCGACGAGGAAGACGATGAGCGACAGGCCAACCGTCGCCCATCCAACGGTGGTCTCTCGCTGGAGGAAGCGCTTCCGGAGGATCACCATGGTCGCGGTCGGGGCGACGGCCAGCCAGACGCAGCCGACTTGACGCATGTGGGAGAGGTCCGTGCGCTGGAGGAAGTCGCTCGAGAGGAGGAGGGCTCCAACCGCGAGGGCAATCCACCGGCGGTCCTTCGACCGGAGTGGGCCGAGAATGGAGAGCGCCAACACCACGCCAATGGTCACCATGACCCAGAAGAATTCGGCGATCTGGACTGAGGCCTGCGCTCCCAACCAGTTGTGCCCGGTGAGCGCGTCGGAGTAGGCGGTGACTCGGGTGAAGTACTCGCCAACGAGCGAGAACGAGGGAGGGACGGGGAGCGCTCGCCCGGCGCGGAGGTGGATGAGGGGATCGATGAACAGGCAGCGCAGGACGTTGTGCAGCCCTGCGGTCGCGAGGAGGACGCCGTAGGGAAGGGCGACCGTGACGCCGAGGCTCACGAGCAGCGGACGCAGCACCCCACGCCGCCGCCACAGGAGGATGGCAGCGGGGAGTACGGCGACGAAGACGAGATCGGGCCGGAATCCCAACCCAACGCCGTAGGTGATGCCCGCAGCGACGAGTTCCAGCGTTGGCGGGGGGTCGGAATCGAGGGCATGGGTCAAGAACGCGAGTCCAGCGAGGGTGAAGCCGAGTCCACCGATCAAGCTGTAGGCCATGAGCCCAAAGGGGGCGATGGCGAACCAGCTGAGGAGCGCACCGATCCACGCTCCTCGTCGAGAGAAACGTCGGAGCAGACTGAACAGGGCCCCGATCAGCACCGCTCGGTAGAGCAAGCCGAGGGTTCGCTCAACGGGAACCGACGGGCCGGTGACGGCGAAGGCCACGGTCGGCACGTAGACGTTGAGGGGGCCGTACTCGGTCCAGTAGTCCTTGGTCGGGACCGACCCGTGGAGCGTCAAGGTGGCGTACTCGAGGATTGACCCTTCCTCCATCGAGGTTGCCGTTGCTCCGTAGAGGCGGGGGAGCGGCGCGATGAAGACCGCGAGGGCGAAGAACCCAACGAGCCACTGCCGCCACGTCAGCGAGCGAATGGAGGCGATAGCGGTCGTCACTCCCTCGATGCTAGGCACCAGATCCCCTCGGAGGCTGCCACCCGTGGTGGCGATGAAAGATATGGCAAGGTGGCGACACGTGCACGGTAGTGAGTGCGACCATGAGGCGAGGAGTTCTGCGATGACGAGGAGCCGTGAGGAGCGCTTCACCCAACTCGTGGTCGAGCACGGCGATGCCCTCCTCCGGTACTTCCACCGTCGCCACCGTGACGCCGATGCGGTCTCGGTCGACGACCTCCTCGCAGAGGTGCTGGCGGTCGCGTGGCGCCGGTTCGACGACCTGCCCGAGGACGCGGAGCTCCTCTTCCTCTACGGCATCGCCCGCAACGTGTTGGCGAACACCCGACGGCGCAGCGGTCGGAGAGCGGCGATCACGACCCGACTCCGTCCGGCGGGCCCGAGTCCAAGTGCCGAACTCGAGGCGATTGGGGATCTCACCGTCCGTGCTGCACTGGCCGACCTCGCACCCACCGATCGAGAGATCCTCCTCCTGTCGGCGTTCGAAGGATGTGACCCCGCTCAATGCGCCACCGTGCTCGGAATCTCGACGAACGCGGCAGCGATTCGGCTGTCGCGAGCCAAGCAGCACTTCGGCGCGAACCTCCACGCGGCAGACCCTGAAAGTTTCCCCGTCGACGTGACAGGAGCCAAGTGATGACTGACCCCACCTTCGACCCCACGAACCCCATCGAGCGCCTGCGTGCTGTTGACCCAGCAGCAGCCGTGGCGCCGGCGGCTCCAGAGCGCCTCGCGCGCTTCGCACGTACCGCCATGACCCCGCCGACTCCTCGCTTCAGCCATGCCCGCTACCGCCTGGTGGCGACCTGTGCCAGTGTGACGTCTGCCGCTGCGGTTCTGGCCGGAATCCTCGCACTCGAGGCATCGGGGCCAGCCCTCCCGGTCCTCGCCCTCAGCAGCCGGACCGTCGGTGCAGCAGCCGACGCCCCGACCGCGCACGGGATGATGGTCATCTGGGGATCCTTCGACATCACCAAGTCGGACGGCTTCACCGCCACTGGGGGCGGTGCACCAGCCCTCGAGCTCTCCAGCGCTTCGGTCTCACCTGAGGACGTGATCGCCACGGTGGCGCCGACCGTCGGCCTCTCCGGTCCGATCACCCAGCAAGACCAAGTCTCGATTCCAGGCGTCACCCAGAGTCCGAACTACCTCATGGGCGACCCCAATGGGGCCAACCTCCAAGCCTCTGCGCAAGGTGGCACCATTTCGTGGACCTACACCGCCTCGACCCCTCAAGCGATCACGACACCAGCGGTCAGCGGTGATGGCACGAGCGCGGCGACTTCGGACACGCAGCCCGCCCCGAGTGACCAAGAGGCCATCGCCGCGGCTCGCGCGGTCCTCGACGCCGCTGATGGTCTGGAGTCCGCCTCGAGTGGCCTCGAGCTCGGTACGCCGACGACGACTGATGGGTCGGGCGACGTGTCGGTCGAGTTCACGCTCTCGGCGGGAGGGCTGGAGACCGACCTCGTCGATGCCGTCGACGTTGGTCCGAACGGCGTCATCCTCTCGGCGAGCGGAACGGTCGCCAACGCCGATCGATCGGTGGCGTACCCCACGATCTCTGCCGATGACGCCGTCGCCACCATCACGGCCCAAGCCGCCGCCCAGGCTGCCCAAGAGGGACTCGGAGCTACGACGACGACCACGGGGAGTGACCCCACGACCACCGATTCGAGCGGTGCGACGTCGGTCCCGCCCTCAGGTGTCGGCGCTACCGATCCTTCGGGAACGGTGCCGACGACCGACGCCCCGGCGCCAGGGACGACCGATACCACGGTCCCATCGGACAACCCACCTACCGTTTCGACCCCTCCGGTCTACACCGTGGTCGTCGAACGAGCCGTTGAGCAGTACGCCGAGAACACCTTGGCTGATGGCTCGACCTGGCTGCTGCCGGTGTGGGACCTCCAGGGAACGTCGAACAGCGGTGATGGGACGCCGCAGACTCCAGGTTGGGAACGTCAGGTCATGGAGATCGCTCCCCAGTACTTCGACCTCGCACCCCAGGTCATCACCTACTGACCAGCGGCACCAGCGTGCAGCGGTTCAGTGGCTGAGGCGTGGGGCAACGAGGAGCCCCCCATCGACCCGGAGGACCTGGCCGGTGATGAACGATGCTCGATCCGAGAGCAAGAACGCGACCGCATGGGCGATATCGGCAGGTTCGCCGAGTCGACCGAGGGGGTTCTGCGTAGCGAGGAGCGCCCGGGCATCGTCGTCGATCGCTCTGGCGGCGGTGTCGGTCAGGATGAATCCAGGGGCCACGCAGTTGGAACGGATGCCGTCGCTTCCGTAGCGGGTGGCGAGGTGGCGAGAGAGCTGCTCAATGGCGGCTTTGGAGACGCCGTAGCTCACGCGGGAGTGTTCCCCAATGGCAGCAGATCCCGAAGAGATGAAGACGAACGCACCGCGACCACTGGCCTGGAAGTGCGGCAGGGCTGCTTGGGCGAGTCGGAGTGCCCCAGTGGCGTTGACGTTCACGACCGCATCCCAGGTGTCGAGGTCAACGTCACCAGCGGCCACATCTCGGCGGAAGCTGGTCCACGCAGCGTTGTGGTCGACGCCGTCAATCGTGCCGAACTCCTCGAGACTCGCTGCCACCAATCGGGTAACGGATTCGGTGTCGCCGACATCGCACTGCACCGCGAAGGCGGTGCCGCCAGTGCTCGTGATCGACGAGGCCACGGCTGCCGCTGCTGATCCGTCGAGATCGCTCACGACGACGGCCGCTCCCTCGGCGGCGAGGATGTGGGCCGTTGCTTCGCCGATGCCTCGGCCAGCGCCGGTCACGATGATGACCTTGTGGTCGAGCAACATCGTCACGCGCCTCGTAGTCGGGCGATGACCGATCGGAGACGATCGTCGATGGCGGGATCAGCCGGCACCGAGAGCAGGAGGCCGTCGCAGAGGGACTCGTAGCGCTCGAGGAGCACCTCGGGGAGCGCTTCTACGGGACACACCGGAACCAGCGTGTCGAGGACGTCATCGGTCACCGTGGTGGCGAGGTCGGTGAAGTCGTTGCGCTGCACCATACGTCGAAGCCGAACTCCGAGATCGTCCCAGCCGTAGAGCTCGAGGGTGGGTGCGTACGCGGGGGTTGAGTACAAGAAGGCGAAGAGCCGTCGTTGGCGCTCCTTCTCCTGAGCAATGGCCTCGGGGTTCGCCCCGGTGATGACCTGCGTCCCAGCGACCAGCTCGAGGTCTCGCCGCGTCCGGCCCGCGCTCCTGAGCCCGCGTTCGAGGGCGGGGAGGCACCGCTCGCTCAAGAACCTCGGGGATGAGTTCGTCGGGTGGGTGACGAAGCCATCGGCAACTGCGCCTGCGAGCTCGGTCATCTTGGCGTTCACCCCACCGAGCCAGATCGGTGGGGGCACCACACCAGTTGCATCGGGTCGGAAGTACTCCTGGAGGCGGGTGAGGGTGACGTACTCACCTCGAACATCGAGCGGCGTCCCGGCGGCGAAGCTCGAGAAACAGGCTCGAATGGCGGCGACGTGCTCAGCCATGGCGGGCACGGGGTTCGGCCAGGGCATGGAGAACCGTTCTTCGATGTTCTGGCGAATCTGGCTGCCGAGGCCGAGTTGGAAGCGCCCGCCTGAGAACGCCGAGAGGTCCCAGGCCGAGAGCGCCGTGAGCATGGGGCTCCTGACGAAGGTCAACGTGACCGCGGTTCGTACCGTCAAGGTGGTGGTGTGCTCGAGCGCTAGGAGGGAGACCGCGAGCGAGTCGTGCACCGTCTCGGCGATGTGGAGCCCGTCGTAGCCGAGGGCTTCGATGCGCTGGGCAACGGAACCCACCTGAGCCAGAGGAAGGCGGGGGTCCAGACCGGCGTAGACCTTCACGAGATCCTCCCGTCGGCCACGATGTGGTCGCGCTCGCGGGCGAGACGGGACTGATCGAACTGGCGGACCATCCACGCCCTGGCTGCTGCCTGTTCTTCAGCGAACGCTGCTGCATCACTTCGATCGGCGAACCGGTCGTACATCGATCGAATCTCCGCCGTCGCCGCTTCGGGGAGCGCCGCGATCTCCCGTCCGATCTCGAGGGCCCGGGGCAAGAGTGCGTCGGCTTCGACGAGGAGATCGACGAGCCCCCACGCGAGGGCGGTCTCGGCGTCGATGAAGGTTCCGGTCAAGGAGAGGAGGCGCGCCCGCCCGGGCCCAATGCGACGGGGGAGCAAGATGGTGAGGCCGCCTCCCGGCACGGCACCGACGCGAGTGTGGGTGTCGGCGAATCGGGCGTTCGGGCTCGCAACGAGCACATCACAGGACAGCGCGAGTTCCAGCCCACCGGTCACCGCTGGTCCGTTGACGGCACCGATGATGGGCGTGTCGTGCGGGGGGAGCATGCCAATGAAGGTGCTCTGAGTCGCCAGGCGCTGCTCGCGAGCAGCAGGGTCTTCGCTGGAGAGTCCATCGAGGTCGAACCCGGCGCAGAAGGCATCGCCGGCACCGGTGAGCACGATGGCTCGAACGGCTGGGTCAGCGTCGAGGTCGGCGATCTGCCTCCCGAGTGCCGCCCAGGCCGATGGGGTGAGGGCGTTTCGACGTTCGGGTCGGTTGAGCGTGCAGCGTGCGACTGCTCCGTCGAGAACGCACTGCACGAAGGTCGAGTCCTGCGTCACGAGAACCCTTCTAGCACCCACTGCGGTCCTGCTGCAGGCTCCGAGCGCGACACTGCCCGCCTCGCACCGGGGAGCAAGGCGGGCAGTGCGTTGACGCTCAGCTGCCGACGGTGTAGGTGTAGGGCACCGAGCCGAGGGTGCTGATCTGCGGGTCGCTCTGGACGATGTAGCCAGCGGTGCTCATGCCGAAGGCGTACTCGAGGGCGCCGCCGACGCTGATGGACTCAATGCCGAGCGAGCCGTGGATCACCGTGCCAACTGCTGCAGTTGGAGCGATGGTGACGGTGATCGTCGCCGTGTCTCCGGGGTTCACCACGGTGCCCACCTTGTCGACGGTGTTCAGCCCGTAGGTGGAGCTGACGAAGTTCCCGGCATCGGTGGTGATGGCGGGGTCGAGCGCCTTCGTGGTGGCGGTGAAGGTCGACGTGGCGGTTCCCGTGCCGACGGGGGTCGTCGTGAACACGCCAGTTGGCTGCGGCACGACGCCGTAGAGGCCGGTTGCCACGCCCGTCGAGGGTGCCCAGGTCAGCGAGGCATCCGTCGAGTCCTGCACGCTCGTTTGACCAATGGTGGGCACGAGCGGCGAGAGGCTCGGATCGCCGAGGTCAGCGGTGAGCTCGAAGCTGGCAGGCAGCGTCGACGTCATCTGCTCGGTCACCGACTGGGTGGACGGCGGGACGAAGTACGTCCAGTAGTTGTTGAACGCCTGGGTCGATGGTGCGCCGTTCGCATCGCTCAAGGTCGCCACCGTCGTCGTGGTCAGTCGGGGGTCGGCACCGATGATGAGTGGTGCGTACCCGTTGTTGGTCACCGAAATCGTGGCCGTCGTGCCCGAGGTTGCTGACACGGTCGTGGCGGCACTGGAGGGGAGTGAGCCTGTGACCACCACGCTGTTGAAGGTGATCTGTCCGTTGAGCGTGGTGGAGGTGTTGCCGCCACCCACCGGGTTGGCCACTTGAATGACCACCTGGTACGTACCGGGCACCGGTGCGTTGGCGAAGAGCGACAGCCACGGGGTAACGGCCTCATTCTGGCTGGAGTCGATCGTGAGGTTGGTGTCCTCGGCGATGGCCTGGCCGGTTGGGTCGATGAGCGTGGCGACGAGCTGGCTGCCGATGAGCGCACCTGCTGGTCGGTTCTGGTCGAGTTCCATGGAGACCTGGAGGTTCTTCGTCGCTGCTGGAACGGCGAAGGTGTAGGTGCTCGTCTGGGCAGGCGAACCGCTTCGACCATTGCCTCCAGCGACCGTTCCGGTGAAGGTCCCGAGTCCCTGCACGACGGGTACCGTCACCCGTTCGGTCACCGGGATGGTGAACTTCTGCCCTGGGGCGCTGACGACCACGGCGAGGGAGCTGTCACCGCTGGTGCTCGGCATGGCGAACTTGAGGTTGGCCTTCGCCGTCCCATTCGCCGGAACGTTGACCGACGACGTGCCGAGCGCAACCTTCTTGGCGGTGAACGAGTCGGCCTCGTAGCGCACGACGCCGGCGGTACCGGTGCCGGAGCCTCCGGCGTTGGCGTACGTGAAGAGCACGGCAGTCCACGTCCCCGTCGCCGGGTTCGCCACTTCATTGGAGGTCGAGTTGGCGAGGCCCTGCGTGTCGGAGTAGCCGGCGTAGGAACCACTGGGGTCGAAGAGGGCGACGTGGAGGAGGGAGGTCTGTCCGTTGTAGGCGTAGGACGTGATGAACCGCAGGTACGCCGTTCCCCTGGTCACCGTGATCGGGACGGTTTGGTAGATCTCGTTGACGCCGCTCCAGATGGGGAAGGTGGGCTGCGTCGAGGTGGAGCTCGGGTCCAAGGTGACCGTGCCGTTCACCACGCCACTCGAGATCAGCTGGCGTCCGCTCACGGTGAGCTTCAGCGACTTCCCCGTGGAGTTGGTGAAGGTGACGCTCTGGGTGACCGACTTCGAGGGAGCGGCGCTCACGATGATGCCGGACGTCGATGCTGTCACGCCGCCACCGGCGCTCTTCAGCCTCGTCGCGTAGTGGCTGGCGACGTCAACGGCCTTGGCGATGTTGAGGAGCCCGGCACCCTGGCCCGTTGCTGGTGCCCCGAGGTCGGTGGCCGTGCCGGTCAAGATGGCCTTGACGACCGCCGGGGAGGGGTCGGTGCCGTTGTGCGCCTTGGCGTACGCGGCGATCACATCTGCAGCAGCGCCGGCCACGAGTGGCGAGGATTCTGAGGTGCCACCACTGAGTTCAACCGACGCACCGGCGCAGTCGCTGTAGGTCGAGCTCGCCGAGCAGAGCGCCCAGTTGAGGTCGCCAGGGGCGACGAGGTCAACGGTGCGTCCATCTTCAGCGACGCCACCCGATGAGATGGAGGAGATTTGGTTGTTGATCCACTGACCGTTCGATCCTGGTGCGTTGATGCCGCCGTAGGTGGTCTGGGCGTAGCCACGGAGCGTCGTCGTCGCGCCGACGGCGATGACCTTGGGGTCATCGGCTGGTGAGCCAATCGTGGAGTTGTAGCCGGCGTCGCCGGTCGACACTACGACCGTCACCCCAGCAGCAACCGCAGCATCATCGGCGGCACGGATGAGGTCGGAGGTGGTCGACGGCATGGGGTTCGATCCGAAGGATTCGTTCAGCACCTTGACGCCGTGCGTCACGGCGTAGTTGATGGCTTCGACGAACCCGACGTTCGTGGACAAGTTGGATTGCCCGAAGACCTTGAGCGCGGTCACCGTTGCACCTGGAGCCGCACCTTCAATCTTGATGTCGCATCCCGTTGGAAGCGGGTTGACCGAACTCCCTTGGTCGGAGATGTCGTAGGTGGAGTTGCCCTGTGCGGCGATGGACGATGCATCGAGGAATGCCTCGCCGCCAGCGGTTGCGGCATTCGTGCCGTCACCGGAGAAATCTACGTAGTTGCTGATGACTGGCGCCCCAGCGTCGACGGTGTTGTCGGCGAAACTGGGGTTGCGTTGGAAGTCGGGGTTCGAGGTGTCGATGCCATCGGCCATGAACCCAACGTTGACGCCCGCTCCAATCGAAGTCGCCCATGCCGCTGGCGCGTTGATCGCCGAGAGCGCTTCCGGGTTGAGCTGCGGGTCGCTCGAGGTGCCACACAGGCCAGGGACGACGTGCCCAACCTTTCCGGCTGCGTGGTGCGCGGTGAGCGCGGGATGGGTCACGGTTGGTCCGTGGATGATGCCGTTGGCGTAGATGCCAGCGACCAGGGGACTGCCCTCAAGTGCAGCGATGGTGCTCGACGTCGCGTCGACGACGAGCGCTGAAGGCGCCGTCATCACCTGGGCAACCGCGCCGCCGCTCCGGGCGATGGCGCCGGTCAGTGCGCTCTCAGCGATACGGAGGTTCGCAGACCGCAGCCCGCTCGCTCCCATCCCCTTCAGGAGCACGATCACCTGATGGGATCCGCTCGACGTGGTCGCTGCACCGGTGGCCGCCGGGACGGTCGCCACGGCGCCGGTGACGGCTACCGCGGCGATAGTGGAACGAAGGAACGTGCGCATGGGCCCCCCTTGAGTGACCCACGAGGGCCGTGTGCCTGCCAACCCTACCCAGCAGGCCCTGTCGCGTCCATCCCCCGCTGCAATTGTCATGCGTCTGAAACAATGGCGGTTGGGGGGCAGGCATGGGTGCGGGAATTGGTGTTCACGGTGGTGTGCTGCTGCTCTCGATCGCCGTGGTGTTCACCGCGGGGCTGATCCAATCCATCACCGGGTTCGGCTTCGCGCTCCTCGCCGTCCCGCTCCTCAGCCTCGCCCTGCCTCCAGCGACTGCGGTGGTGGCGGTCTTCTTCCTCGGCGCGTCGTCGAGTCTGCTCACCTTGCTGGCGAACCACGACGCCATCGTCTGGTTCGAGGCGCGTCGGCTCTCGATGGGGGCGGTGGTGGCGATGCCGGCAGGCGCGGTGCTCTTGGTGCACACATCACCAGCCACCTTGCGAGCCATCCTCGGGATCTCCACCTGCGCAGTTGCAGCGTGGATGCTGCTGCCGACTCGAACGGCTGTGCGGGCACCGACGCCTCGTCCGTTGCTCGCCTACGTCGCCGGCGCGTGTTCAGGGGTGCTCAACACCTCTCTGGCAACGAATGGGCCACCACTCGTGGCCTACCTCCGGACTCGGCAGCTGCCACCGAGGAGCTTCCGGTCGACGATCTCAGTCGTCTTCTCGATCTCGAACGTGGTTGGCCTCGGCATCTTGTTCGGCGTGGGTGCCGTGCATCGAACCCCCGTCATCTTGTTCGCCGTGACCTTCCTCCCCGGTCTGTGTGGATGGGGCATCGGTCAGCGGCTGGCGACCAAGATCCCGGCCCACGCCTTCGACCGCATGGTCGATGGCCTCCTCTTGGTATCAGGGATCCTCGCCTTGGCCAAGGCGATCGCTGGCTAGGCGGGTCCGTCGAGCAGCGAGGGATCGCGGCGGAGCTCTGCCCGGGCCGCTGCCTCCCAGAAGCCGATGTAGCCGTTGCCATCAGAACGCATGAAGACTTCGATGGGGGCGCCGGACAGTTCGTGGCCACCACCCAAGGCTTCGACGTGGAAGGCGTGGCGACAGCGTTGCTCGAGCGCCACTGCTCGTTGGTGCGCTGCCCTAATGGTGGAGCCCACCACGAAGACGCCGTGGTTGGCGAGGAGCGCGATGCTGGCGTCACCGATCTGCTCGGCAGCGGCTCGTGCGTTGGAGGTGGTGTTGACCGCTCCTGCGTACTCGTTCACGAGGACGAGGCCACCGCCGCTCAACGCTGAGGTCTGGTCGTAGATCGGAGGAATGCGGTGGGCGTCAGCCCAGATGGTGCCGAAGCGAGAGTGGTTGTGGACGGCCACTCCGACGTCGTCACGGAGCTTGTGGAGTTCTAAGTGGAGGGGAAGGCCTGGAGGGATGGGCCAGTCACCCTCAAGGACCGTGCCGTCGAGGTCAATGCGGAGCACGTGCTCGGGGCGGAGTTCATCCCAGGTGATGAACCATGGGTTGCACAGCAGCGTCCCGTCCGGTTGGCGGTAGGTGATGTGGCCGGCAATGTGGTCGTCGTAGCCCTCGCGCCACAGTGCCCGAGCGAGCAGCACGAGTTCTTGGGCTGGGGTGAGATCGGGAAGCAGCTGGTGGCGGGTTGGGATGAAGGGCATGAGGTCCTCTGGTTGGCGTTAGGCGGGGAACACGGTCGGTGGGAGGGGGTGACGGAAGAGGTTGGCGGCGTTGGTCGAGCACAGCATTCGGACTTCGCTCGGTGGGAGGTGGCCCCAGGCGTCTCGCAAGACCTGCTGGGTCATCGGCCAGGTGCCGTCACCGTGGGGGTAATCGGTCTCGACCATGATGTGGTCGATCCCAATTCGGTGGCGGGTGTCGATGGTGGAGGGGTCGTCGAGGGTGCAGAACCAGAAGTTGCGCTGGAGCACCTCTGCGGGACGGAGGTCCCAGTTGAGGCTGTAGCCCGAGCGATCGACGATGTTGTCGAGGCGATCGAGGAGCATGGCCACCCAGCCAATCCCACCTTCGGACATGGCGATCTTGAGCGTCGGGTAGCGAACCGCCCATCCCGACCAGAGCCACTCGGCACAGGCGGTGAGCGAGAGCTGTCCGAACAGCGTCGCGCCGAGGGCCAGCATCGGTGATCCGGCGGGGAGGTCGGGCATGCCCGTTGATCCAACGTGCAGGCACACCACGGTGTCGGTCTCGACGCAGGCCTCGATGATCGGTACCCAGGAGTCGTCGAAGATCGATGGGAGCCCGATGCGGTGGGGTCGTTCGGGGAGGGCGACGGCTCGGAAGCCCCGGGCAGCGTTTCGGCGGATCTCCGCTGCGCCGAGGGTGGGGTCGGACAACGTCGTGATCCCGAGGGGGATGATCCGGGTTGGAGCAGCGCCGTGCCACTCCTCGGCCATCCAGTCGTTCCACGCCATCGTCACCGCGTGGCCGAGCGCAGGGTCGCTGCACCCTGAGAAGATACGGCCACAGAACCCGGAGATCTGCGAGGGGAAGTTGAGCGACGCCCACACCCCGTTCAGATCCATGTCGCTCACCCGTGCCACGATGTCGTAGCACCCCGGCCGCATCTGATCGAAGCGGAACGGCTCGAGGGCAACGGTCTCGGGACGTCGCCCCGCTACTGCGTTCATCCCCACCTGGGAGTAGCGATTCCCATCGAACTCCCAGACCTGGTAGCCCTCATCGGTCTCGACCACGCGAGGTGCTCGGTCGTCGAACGCTCGTGGAAGACGTCCCTCGAACATCGTCGGGGGCTCGACGAGGTGGTCATCGACCGAGATCACCGTGGCCCAGATGTCGGCCGGTTCGGGTTCGTCGAGGAACAGCGTTGGGTCGAGGTTCGTCGCCATAGCCCCCCCTTTCGTCCCCCGTGTTAGCACTGAATCCGAAGGGTGTGCCGATTCGGTCGGATGGCGAGGGTCCCACTCGGGCTGGAAGACTGCGCACATGACGACGCCGCCTGCACGCCGAACTGCACTCGTGACCGGAGCATCGAGGGGGATCGGCAAGGCCACTGCACTGGCGCTCGCCGCTGCTGGCTACGACGTCGCCATCACCGCTCGGACGTTGGCTCGAGGTGACGGGCGTGACGACTCGGACTCTGGAGGGGGCCAAGTGCTCCCGGGGTCGCTCGAGGAGACCGCTCACGACATCGAAGCGAGCGGTGCGAGAGCACTGGTCCTCCAGGCCGATCTCTTCGACCACCCCTCACTCGAGCGAGCAGCTGCTGCAGCGCTGGAGGATTTCGGCCACGTCGATGTGCTGGTGAACAACGCGGTCGACACCGGGCCCGGTTCCATGGTGCTCATCGACGAGCTCACGGTCGAGCAGTTGACCTCCAAGCTCACCGGCAACGTCGTCAGCCAGTTCGTGTTGATCAAGGCGCTCCTGCCATCGATGCTCGCCCGAGGGTCGGGGACCGTCATCAACGTCACCTCGCACGCCGGGGTGGTCGATCCACCCGCCCCGGCCGGCCAAGGTGGGTGGGGTCTGGCTTACGCCGCGTCGAAGTCGGCGTTCCATCGATTCGCTGCGTTCTTGGCCATTGAGCTCGGCGACCGAGGCATCACCGCCTACAACCTCTCCCCGGGGTTCGTCGACACCGAGCGCCAGGTCATCAACGCGAAGAAGATCGGCCTCGGTGGCTACCAAGGCGCACCACCGTCGGTGCCGGCAGCGGTTGCGGTCTGGCTGGCAGGACATCCCGAGGGGATCGCCAACGGGGAGACGGTGATGGCGCAGAAGGCCGCGCTCGTCCACGGTCTCCACGAGGACTGGCGGGAGGCACGATCGTGAGGACCTCTCCCGCTCCAGTGGTGTGCACCGTCGCCTCTCCGGACCGTCCTGGAATCGTGGCGGCGGTGACTGCGGCGATCGCTGCATCCGGAGGCAACATCCTCGAACTCCACCAGCACACCGACCGCGATGTCGGCGCCTTCACCGCACGCATTGAAGTGGATGCTGGAGTCGACCTCGAGGCGCTCCAGGGATTCTTCGATGACCTGCAGGTCTCGATGGGCCTCACCTGCACGATCTACGAGGGCGGGTCACGACCCCGGGTCGTGGTGCTCTGCTCGTCCGTGCTCCACTGCCTCTCCGACCTCTTGGCCAGGATCGACCTCGGCGAACTGTCCTGCGACATCGTCGCGGTGCTCTCGGATCGCACCGACGCCGCTGCGCTCGCGTCGAGGGCTGGCGTGCCGTTCTTCCACGTCCCCGTTGGCGAGGACCGAGCAAGCCAAGAAGCAGCCGTCGCCGCACTCCTCGAGGAGCTCGCACCGGATCTCGTGGTGCTGGCGCGCTACATGCGGATCCTGCCGGAGCACATCGTGGAGGCCTACGAGGGTCGCATGATCAACGTGCACCACTCCTTCTTGCCCGCCTTCATCGGTGCCAACCCCTACCGACGGGCCCATGAGCGCGGCGTGAAGATGATCGGTGCCACCGCGCACTACGTCACCGCAGAGCTCGACGCCGGCCCCATCATCGAACAAGACGTCACCCGCGTCACCCACGCCGACCGTGTGCCCGACCTCATCCGCCTCGGCGCCGACCTCGAACGGGCGGTCCTCGTCCGGGCCGTCGGCCTCCACGTGGAGCACCGGGTGTTCGTCGTTGCGAACCGGACGTGCATCTTCCGCTGAGGCGCCTTGCCCCCGGGGCGCTGAGGGTCTAGGGTGACCCTTCCTTGGATGCGGCGTTTGGAACTCGACCCCCGAGCCTGCGCACCACGTGTCCCTCCATCTGTTGACCACGGTTGGGAGGAGTCCCTGTGCAGCCCTTCGAGTTGCTCGAATCTGGAGTGCGGTACTACTGCCGTCGTTGGCCCGCGGTGTTCGCGACGTCCAGCGGATCCACCATCACCGATGAAGCCGGGGTGTCCTACCTCGACTTCTTCGCTGGCGCCGGTGCGCTGTCCTACGGCCACAACAACCCCGTGCTCGTCGAGGTGGCCATCGAGCACCTCCGGGCCGGCAAGGTGCTCCACAGCCTCGACACCTTCACCGAGGACAAGCGCCGGTTCTTGAACGCCATGCACGACCTCATCGTGGAGCCGCGCAGTTTGGACATGGTCGTCCAGACCGTTGGGCCGACCGGTGCCACCGCGGTTGAAGCTGCGCTCACCTTGGCCCAGCGCGTGACGGGCAAGCGTGCGGTCGTTGGCTACGAGGGCGGCTACCACGGCATGTCCTATCGAGCTGCCTCGATCTCAGCCTCGATGGCGGGCCGCGAGACGGTGTCGCATCTCGGTGCGTTCTGCGCCCTCCCCTTCGTCGAGCACATGGCTGACCACGACCTCGAACTCCTCGACCACGCATTGTCGAGCACCATCGACGGTGAGCAGGTCGGCGCCATCATCCTCGAGCCAACCCAAGGTGAGGGCGGGGCTCGGCCGTTCGACCCCGCCTACCTCGGTGCGGTGCGCGCGCTGGCGAGCGCCCACGACGTGGTGGTCATCGCCGATGAAGTCCAAGCTGGCGTTGGGCGCACCGGTCCGTTCTTCGCCTTCGAAGGCTCAGCGCTCGACCCCGACATCATCTGCATCTCCAAGTCCATCAGTGGCCTCGGCTTACCCATGGCCGTGAACCTCGTTCGTCGCTCGCTCGACCACTGGACGCCTGGTGAGTTCACGGGGACCTTCAGAGGGAACAACCTCGCCTTCGCCACCTCGGCCACCATGCTCGAGACCTACTGGAGCGATGCGGAGCAGGAGAAGGCCACCGAGGACCGCGGCGTGATCGTGCGCAGTCACCTGAGCGCCATCTCCGAAGAGTTCTCGGGTGGAGCGTGGGCGGTGCGCGGCAACGGCATGCTCTCTGGGCTGGAGGTCAGCTCCGGTGACCTCGCCGATGCGATCTGTGACGCAGCCTTCGCCGACCACCTCATCGTCGAGACCTGCGGAGCGGGTGGAGCGACGATCAAGGTGCTCGCCCCCATCGTGATCGACCTCGATGAACTCCACGATGGCCTCGGACGCCTCCACCGTGCAGTGGCGACGGTGCTCTCAGGGTCGTGACCGAACCCACCCAGGCTGACTCGGCGTTCTTCACGCCAGATCACGACGGTCGGGCAGCACTCCTCGAGGCCGTTGCCGCAGTCGTCACCTCGCTCGAGCACGTTCCCGAACGCCCCCGTTCGCCGCTGCTGCCGGCGGCACTCCGAGAACTCGTCACTGCCATCGACATCTGCCCCGAGAACGGCGTTGACTTCGCCGAGGTGGCAGCGACCTTCGGTTCGGCGGTGTGGGCCAATGGCGTCGTCCCCACCGACCCAGCGTGCGTCGCGCACCTCCACCCACCGACCCTCCTCGCCTCCATCGCCACCGACGTCGCGGTCTCGGCCACCAACCAGTCCATGGATTCCTGGGACCAAGCCCCGGTGGCGACCGAAGTGGAACTCCACCTCTGTGCGTTCCTCGCAACCCTCCTGGGGTTCGGACCCTCAGGGACTGGGGTGATGACCTCGGGTGGCACGGCGAGCAACGTGCTCGGGATCACCTTGGCCCGCGCTGCTGCGGCCGCAGCAATCGGCGTCGACGTCGGAGCCGAAGGGCTGCCACCCGAAGCCGAGACGTGGCGGATCCTGTCGTCCGATCAGGCCCATTTCTCCGTGCAGCGCGCCGCAGCGCAACTCGGCCTCGGTCGCCGTGCCGTCGAGATCGTGGCAACCGATCCCACCGGGGCAATGGACGTCTCGGCCCTCGACCGTGCGCTCAGTGACCTCGAGGAGCGGGGGTGCACGCCGATCGCCATCGTCGGGACCGCGGGCACGACCGATCTCGGAGCGATCGACCCCTTGGCGGCAATCGCGGAACGGGCGAACGCCTGTGGTGCGTGGTTCCACGTCGACGCAGCGGTCGCTGGCTCGTTCGCCATGTCGCCCGTGCACGCCGAGCGCCTCAGGGGAATCGCTTCGGCTGATTCGGTGACGATCGACTTCCACAAGTTGTGGTGGCAGCCCTTCAACGCCAGTGCCCTGATGGTCGCAGATGGTTCCCGGTCCGACCTGCTCCGGGTGCGGTCGTCCTACCTCGATCGAGGCGATGAGCTCGAGGGCATGGTGAACCTCGTGGGCCGGTCGCTCGACACCTCACGGCGTTTCGACGCCGCCAAGGTGGTGGCGTCGCTGCGCACCATCGGCCGCCGACAGTTCGCCGCCTACCTCGATGCCGTCCTCGCGCTGGCCAACGCTGCTGCCGACGAGGTCGCCGCACAGCACGGCTGGCGGGTGCTCGCTCCACCGAGTGCGGCGATGGTGGTGTTCACCGAGGAGGACGCGACCGCGGATGAACTCCGGATGGTGCAGCAGCGCCTCTTGGCGCGAGGCGAAATGGTCCTCGGTCGAACGGAGATCAAGGGGCAACCGGCCCTCAAGTTCACCTTCATGAACCCTCTGGTGCCCATCGACGTCGTCGGAACGCTCGTCGCAATGGTGGTCGCTGAACTCCGAGCGATCAGGAGCTGATCAGCCGCCGTTGGCTGTAGCGGCGTAGGTCCGACAGGGTTGTCCCCGGTTCGAACTCGCCGTCGTCCCTGAGATGTCGCAGACCGGGTCGGCGTCGCTCGGCACCACACCGCTCACGACCGGGAGCACGAGTGCGGATCCGGCCAAGGTGATGGTGTCGGTGGCGCCAGCGGCTGGCGTGTTCGCGAACGCCCAACTCGGACGGTCACCGCCGGGAGCCTCGATGGTCACGCGGATTCGGTCGCCGGCACGGAAGGTGAAGGCGATGGGATCGATCGGGATGCGGAGCGTGTAGGTGTGGTTCGGCGTGAGCGGGGTGGCCGCTGCGTAGGTGTAGACCGGCGTGAACACCGTGGAAGCCGACGGCACGAGGGTGCCGGCGTAGGTGGCACGGAAGAAGCCGGAAGTCACGTAGAGCTCCGTCCCATTGGGCCGAACCTCGGAGATGGTGGCCTGGAGGTCAGCACCTGGTGTCGATGAGGCGAGCTGCAGGTTGAGGCTCGCTCCACCGACGACGGTGGTGTTGGACGTGAGCGGTGCCGAGATGAACCCCGCCGCGCTGTTCGAACCAACTTGGGTCCAGTTGTAGTCCGGGGCGCTGGCCCAGGCGCTGAAGTCTGACGCTGCACCAGTGATGGCCGGTCGAGCAGCGGGGTCGGGGTTGAACGAGGTCGTCCCTCCGGTCGCAGGCGTGCTCGAGAGCGTTCCGCCGCTACCGAGGTAGAGCGAGGTCGCGCTGGCGGTCGTTGGAGGGAACGCCGTGTAGCTCTCGGAGTAGGCAGCTTGAGGCTTGCCCAGTCCGGCAGCCGAGTTGCCGTTGTCGAAGTTCACCGTCACCCGAGGTTGGCTGGCCTTGAAGGCGGCGAGGGCGGTCGCGTAGTTCCTCGATCCGGCGCCAGGAACCGCCGGGATGGAGACCGGTCCGCCGATGGAACTGCTGAGTCCGCCGAGGATGAGGGAGGCGATGAGGCCGGGGGCCTTCGGCACGGCCTTGGCGACGTAGAGGTCGTTGAAGGCGATCCAGCGGTTCGAGACGTCAGGATCGAGCGAGTCGCCGTGGGTCCCGTTCTGCAACGTGGCGTAAACCGTGGGATCGCTCTTGAGCGCCGAGATGAGCGCCGGCCACTGCGGTCCGGTCTGCTCGTCTTGGAGGGCGCCGACCACGAAGACGGGGACCTTGATGTGGCTGGCCCACTTGATCGGTGAGCGCAGGTCGTACAAGGAGGCGACACGGTCGAGGTTGTTGGTCAAGATACCCTCAACGTCTTGGGCTTGCCCGTGGAACTGCTGGTTGGCGAGGCAGGTGGTGTCACCTGTCTGGATCTCGGCCCAGGCCCACGATTGGCCGGTCGTCGCTGAGGCCGGCTTGGCGTCGTGGACTCGATCGGCGATCCATCCAGCAGCGAAGCCGGTGTTGGCAATGCCACCAGGAGAGCCGGTGGAGTAGAGGTCATCGGTGGGGCTGAGCGGAGCGATCGAGGCCAAGCCTGGAGGGTTGAGGCCGGCGACGGCGAACTGGGAGATCCCGGAGTAGGAGATGCCCACGAGACCGACCTTGTGGTTGGACACCCACTGCTGGCCCGCAACCTCTTGGATGGCGTCGTAGCCGTCAGTTGGTTCCGAAGGTCCGAAGAGGTCGAAGGCGCCACCGGAGCAGCCCGTGCCGCGCATCTGCAACGACACGGTGGCGAACCCGAGGGACGGAGCGATCACGGCCCCGACGACGGTCGCAGAGTCGGGGAGGAGGGCGGGGTTGCCGGTGTACTTGCCGAGCTCAGCATCGAGGAGTGAGCCCGGAGCAGCCGTGCCGTAACCCGAGTACTCGATGAGCGTGGGGAAGGGCCCTTGGGAGAGCGACGTCTTGCCCGCTGGGAGGCGCACGGTCGCCGCCAGCGTGATGCCGTCGCGCATCGGGAGGTAGTTGAGTCCCACGTGGAGGGTCACGCCCTTGTAGAAGCTGGCCGGCGGCGGCGTCGTTTGGTTGAGGACCTTGAACGCGGGGGTCACGGTTGTCGCACCGTTGCTCGTGACCGAGAAGGTGTAGCCCGAGCCGGGAGCGACGTCGTGGACGACGAATGCACCGAGGGCATCGATAGTGCCCGAACCGACGGATTGGTGCGCCGCGTTGTAGAGCGTCGCGGTCGCCCCCGAAGGACCGGTGAGGTACGCGGCGTCGATGGATCCGAACCCATGGGTGGTTGCGGCGGCACCAGCACCTTGGCTGATGGAGATCACCGACGTGGCGATCAGTCCTGATGCGACGAGCGGTGCGAGAACACGACGAATGACCTGGCGACCCATGGTCCCCCCCTTTGGTGACGACGGTGTGAGCGAATTGTAGCGGTCGGGTTGCGGCAGCGTTCATGTCGCACCTCCTCAGTACCGTTGGCCGGACGAGAGGAGCGACATGGAACACCGAAATGCAGAGGTCCTCGATCGAGCAGCCGGCGTGCTGCTCGGATGTGCGGTCGGCGACGCCCTCGGTGCTGGTTACGAGTTCAACGGCCCGTGCGACCCCGACACGGTGACCATGCTCCCCGGCAGCCTCACGGGACGACCGGCAGGAGAGTGGACCGACGACACCGAGATGGCGATCGCCATTGCGCTCGTTGCTGGCGAGGGTGGAGATCTCCGCTCCCCTCGCGCCCTCACAGCAATTGGAGCGCGATTCTTGGAGTGGTTCGAGCACGGGCCAGACGACATCGGGAACCAGACGGCCTCGGTGCTCGCCGGGGCGGACGGTCCAGATGACCTCGCCCGGAGTGCCGAGGCGTTCACCGCCTCCCACCCGCGCTCATCAGCTGCGAACGGCAGCCTCATGCGTACCGCCGTGGTCGCGCTGGCAACCCTGGACGACGCCGATGCTGCTGCCGAGGCAGCTCGGGCAGTGTCGGCGCTGACCCACCCAGACCCTCGCTGCACGGAAGCTTGCGTGTTGTGGACGCTGGCGGTCCGCCACGCGGTGCTCACCGGAACCCTCGATCTCCGGTCGGGGCTCTCCATGGTCGATGACGACCTCGTCGACCTCTTCAGCGAGGCCATCGACGCCGCAGAGCACGGCGTCGCCCAAGACTTCGCCACCAACCAGTACGTCGTGTCGTCGCTGCAGGCGTCGTGGTTCTCGGTGGTGGCAACGGTGTCCGGTGATCCCGCAACCCACTTTGAGCGAGGGATCCGTCGAGCCGTGGCTCTGGGTAACGACACCGACACCACTGCGGCCATCACCGGAGCCCTCCTCGGCGCAGTGGCTGGAGCTTCGGGGATCCGGACTGACTGGACGGCGAACTTGGGCGGGTGGCCACGAGGACTCGACGGTGCTGGCCTCGTCAGCCTCGCGCACCGCATCGTGCAGTCCTGACTTCGTCAGTCGGCGACCGGGTGTTCAGCCTGGAAGGCGACGAAGGTGGCGAAGCCCTGAGGCAGCGTGCCCATCCCGATGTTCGACGCTGGCCAGTTGGCTGGGGGGAGGGTCCGGGGGTCGACGCCGAGGGGGGCTGAGTACCACAGCAGGTGGTTGCGGCCCACGAAGCGCCACCCGGCCTCGGTCTTCCGATAGCGGTCCTTGTACAAGATGCGTTGGCGCAGCCAGTACTCGCCTTGCTCGATCTCGGCGCTGCAGTAGACCGCTCCCTTCGCCGTGTCACCGTCGAGGTCGATCACGTGGTTCGACACCGAGAGGATCGTCGTGCCGAGTGGCGCGAGCGAGGCGGCGAAGGAACGTCGGAGTGCCTCGTGGCCGGTGCCGTCGGGCCCGGCGTTCACGTCGTCGACGAAGAGGTTGACCAAGGCGTCGAGGTCTCGGGTGTCGAGGGCGTAGGCGTAGCGGACGGCCAGCTGCCGGATCTCCTCGTAGGCGAGGAGCGTGTCGAGGTCGCCGGGTGTGCTCACGTCGTCATCCTACGATTCGGCGTCGTCGTGGGCGAAGCCCAGGACGTGGGCGATCGTCGGGCTGCCGATGACGACGAGCTCGTCTCGCGCTCGGCTGATACCGGAGTAGAGCAGTCTCCGTCGAGTGTCCCCATCGGTCTCGGTGTCGGCCACGAAGATGACAGAAGCGGCATCGAGGCCCTTGACGCGGTAGATCGTCTCGCAGACCACGCCCCGGTCACGTTCTTCGAACGGCGAGAGGCTGAGATCTCTCCGGAGGCGATCTCGTGCTGCTGCGCTGATGGTCAGCACCCACAGCTCCTCGTCGGCTCCTCGAAGGTTTGAAATGGCTCGGCGGACCGCGTTCGTGGTGTCCTCCTGATTCGTCACGGTGATGAACTGCACCGGTGATGCGAAGGGATCTCCCTTCGGCGCCGCCGCGCCTCCGAGACGACGTCGGAGCAGTTGGGCGATGGGCGGCGAGTTCCGGTTGTTCGTCGACAGCAGTGCCCTCGTCCACCCCGTGGTGTCCTCGAGCACCGAGGAGACCGTTCGGAGATCCTGGGCAGGGTCCCCAACGCAGAGGATCTGTCCCCCTGGCATGAGCAGGCGCTCCAAGATGTCGAACCACAACTTCGGGAAGTCCTGGACCTCGTCGACGACGATGGTGTCGTAACGGGGGAGCGGGGTCGTGAGGAGGAGGCGCGTGGCTGAGGGGAGGTCAGCGTTCCAGTAGCGATCGAGAGCGGCGGGATCGTCTGGCGCTTCGGTGCCCGTGATCTCCTGGCACAGGCGGAGGAATGCCGAGACGGTCACCCCCTCGAGTCCTTCGAGGTCGCTGGCGAGCGAGAGGGCGAGCGGATCGTTGTAGCAGGTGAGGAGCGTGGTCTTGCCAGCGAAGGAAGCGTTCCTCGTCCACGCAACCGCCAGGCGCGTCTTGCCGGAACCCGCGCCACCGGTGACGATGACCCGAGGGTTGAGCTCCAAGCTCTCGAGGACCTTGGTCTCGGTGATCAGTCGCTGCTCCATGCGACGACGGACGAGGTCGCGTAGTCCCCGTTCGGAGAAGTCGAAGTCGGCATCGGGGCAGAGGACCTCGAGGACGGCCCGCAATCGATCGGGGCCCAGCGGGACGTTGTGGGACCGAATGCAGCAGAGGCGGTCGACCACACTCAAGAGGTCGCCGAGGTCTTCGCCGGTGATCAGCTGTTCTCGGTCTATGTGCTGGGGGAGTGCGCCGTCGATCGTGATGAGCTTGGGCGTCGCGAGTCCCCAGGCAATGGTGGTGAAGACCGATTGCCCGAGGATCGGTTCGAGGACCGAGGAGAGGTAGCTGCGCTGGGCCTCGATCTGTGCGAGTGGATCCCATTGACCGGTCTGGTCGTGGGGTGCGAAGAACTTGCCGCCTCGGACTTCGAACGCGAAGCCCTTGACCTCGATGATGACGATGCCGTCGGTGGCATGGAGCAGCACGAGGTCGAGTTCCCGCTCGCCACCCTCAGCACTCGCTCGCAAGTCGAGCGATGCCACGACCCACCAATCGTCGGTCAACTGGTCGCACACCGCTTCGTAGACCTGGTACTCAGCGCTGTTGCGGAACCGGTCTCGGGTGAGTCTGAAGGGGATGGGATTGGCCATGGGTCCTCCTCGACGGGCGCTGACGAGCCTGCCAGATGCGTGCGGCCACTCGGACACCTCTCCTTCCCAGAGGCTGAACGTGGCGCTGATCAGGGGGAATACTGAAGCGGTCGACAGGCGCGCATCTTCCTCCTAGGTTGCTCTCCCCACCGATGCGAGAGGACCACGATGTCGAAGCGCCGTTCCAACCGAGAAGCGAAGCCGGCCGACGTCCCCTACGTCATCCACGACACGAACATCCCCTCCCACGACGTCCCCCACCAAGCATCGGTGTTCGCTCGAGCGATGGAGGGCACCTACCCCCACACCGAAGTCTTGAAGGGCCGTCGCGACCCTGACCGCCCGCTCGATCCCCTCGACCTCCTCGACGCTCTCCCCAAGGGGACGATGCTCACCCGCACGACCGTCGACCAGTGGGACAACTTGATCGCCACCTACGAAGGCCCATCGTTCGTCGTGGTCGCCGATCTCACCGAGTACGGCGGGACGATCTCCATTGCCGCAGCCTCGTGGGATCTCCGCGTCTCCCTCTCGAAGCGATTGAAGAAGGCACTCAGCTTCCGCCCGTCGCCGCAGGACACCGTGCCGATTCGGGTCTGGGGCGCTGGCGACATCATCTACTGGGACCGCAAGGAGCTCGTCTCGTGGGAGAGCGTGGAGCAGAACTACACCGAGAAGACCCGGATCGCCCTGAGCGGGCTGATGGCCCAGACTGAAGACACCCAGCGGGCCGGCAAGATCATCTTGTGGCACGGCGAACCGGGAACGGGGAAGTCGTGGGCACTCCGGGCGCTGCTCACCTCGTGGCGGTCGTGGTGCAAGGCCGACTTCATCTTGGATCCCGAAGCAGCGTTCGATAACCCGAAGTACGTGGCGGACCTCCTCCACCGCAGCGACGATGGCTACCACCTCTTCATCTGTGAAGACCCCGACAACCTGGTGTCCTCCCGTCACGGTCGAGAAGGACGCTTGGAGCGCATCTTGCAGATGTCGGACGGGATCTTGGGCCAGGACTCGAAGGTGCTCTTCCTCATCACGACGAACGACGCCCCAGAGCACCTCGACCCGGCGATCAGCCGGCCGGGTCGCTGCTTCGCCAACATTGGCTTCACTCGCTTCACCTTGGAAGAGACCAAGGAGCGCCTCGAGGGAACGGCGATCAAGGCCAAGGGACCGATGACCCTGGCGGAGACGTTCAACGCCACCCGCGATGAGCAGCAGATCAATGGCAAGCGTGAGGTCGAAGCACCCGGGCAGTACCTCTAGGAGGGGACCGTGCTCGGTGTCACAGGCGTCGGGAATACTGCCCTGCCCCGATGAGAGAGGTAGTGGCATGGAACTTGAACTCGCGTTGTTGATTGGCCCGGAGGCTCCTGGGAGTGCTCCGGAGTTCGTGATCTCGGTGTGCGCCAGCGATCGTCGCTCCGTCACCCTGTCGTCACTCGCCACAGGAGCAGTTGCGACCTGGATTCCAAAGACGCCGTCCGATGGAGACCTCGCGTCCACGATCACCGGCCTCGTGGCCATTCACCTCATGGGTGCTGAATGTGAGGATGCGCTCCGCGGCAACGAGGTCGACTTCGACCTCAAGTCCTATGGACCGTTCCCTTCGGACCCGGCCACCGTGCTGGCCGAGTTCGGCGCAACGATCCACGCGGTGGTTCCCGTCGGAGAGCAGTTCGACCTCGGCTTCTTTGAGGCACTCCCCTACGTCACCTTGGCGGTCTGTGCCGCCGAGGGCCGATGAATCCTCTGAGCTGGACCTTCACTGCAAGCGTGCTGAGACCACGACATCGTCACGCCCCGAGTGAGTTCTCCTTGCTACGGTCGCACTCGTGCTGACCATCATTCGAGGAACGTCCTATGAGGCGTTAGTCACATCGCTTCGTACCCGACTTGCGACACCACTTGGGGAAGGACTTGCTGGAGTCTTCGCTCGAGAATGGATTTCGACACCGTCATCTGGCGTGAAGCAGTGGCTCACCTTGCAGGTCAGTGCCTCGAATGAACACGGTGGTGCTGGTGTCGCTGCCAACTGGGAGCACCACTTCCCCGGCCAGGTCTTCGACTCCCTCGCCGCCGCTTACTTCGCTCCGCAACTCGAAGCATCGGGGCGCGCCACGGACCCGTGGGCGCTCGACCAGTTGGCGTTCGAGATTCTCCGTTGGGTGCATGAGAACCCTGAGCACCCCTCGGCACGGTTCGCCCGGGGCGCTGGAGGCACCGCTCAAGGCGCAGCGACGATCTCCCTAGAGCGGGCTCGGTACTTCGCTGAGCTCTTCGATCGTTACCACCGTTGGCGCCCAGATCTCGTCTGCCAGTGGTCTGAGGGAACGGTGCCCGCAGCGATGGCGGATCGGGCTGATCTCCTGAGCCAGATGGCGCTGTGGAAGGCACTTCGAACAGACCTCAATCTCGAGAGTCCTGCTGAGCGGTTCCAGCCGATGCTCGACGCGATTCGATCCGGACAGCTCGAGCTGCCGTCGTCGACGAGGTTCACCTTGTTCGGCGTTGCGCAGTTCCCCGGTGGGGAGCAGTACCTCCACTTCTTGAAGGCGCTCGCTGACCGCGTTGACGTCGCGGTCTACCTGCTCACGCCGAGCGAGGCGTTTCGTCCTGAGCTCGTAGGTTCTGCTCGCGACGACGACGAAGCCGCAGATGAGAGTTCGCTGTTGCGGCTGTGGGGTTCGGCTTCCAGAGAAACGATGGAGTTGCTCGAAGCGCATGCCGATGGCATCACGTTCGATGACGCGAATGGTGAGGCAGATCTCCGGACTCCGTCGACGCTCCTCCACTTCGTGCAATCTGGAGTTCTCGACAATCGCGCCGACGTCGGTGCGGTGCTCGATGGCGACGGTTCGCTGGAGATCCACGTCACTCCAGGAATGACGCGACAAGTTGAAGTTCTGCGCGATGCGATTCTCCATGTGCTGAATGATCCAGACCGAGGAATCACTGAGGACGACGTTCTCGTCGTCGTTCCTCAACTGTCGGAGTACGTCCCCATCATCGAAGCGGTGTTCGGCGAGCCTCGCTCGTGGAAGCTCTCGCCATCACGAGCAATGGATTTCGCTGAACCCCCGCTCGCCTACAGCATCACCGATCGCAAGGTGGCGCCTCGAGACCCTTACCTCGAAGCAGTCGACGCCCTCCGACTCCTCTTGACCTCACGCTTTGAAGCAGCCGACGTACTCGATTTCATCGGTCGACCGGTGGTGCTCAGGAAGTTGGGCTTGGTCGAAGATGACTTAGAACTCATTGAGACATGGATTCGCGAAACGGAAATTCGATGGGGAATTGATGATCACCATCGAGAGCTGAGTTTCAGCGTTCGCGGCACTGATGGTCGTAATTCCTGGCGAGCTGGGCTTGATCGCCTGCACCTTGGAACGGCGATCGACGGAATCGTGGTGCGCGAAGCCGTCGGAGCAACGGTGGCCGCAGAAGTTGAGGGCGATCAATTGCGGGTGCTCGGAGCACTCGCGACCTTGCTGGATCTTCTCGAAACGGCAGTTCTGGAGCGAGAGCACCTCCGACCGATTGCACAGTGGGTGGAGTGGTTCGAGCGGCTCATCGATGAGTGCATCAGCGTCACAGGTCCCTCGGCGGCGCGGCGACTTCGATTCCTGCAGGACCTCGACGGAAGCCTGCGAAAGGCCGGCAACCTTCAAGTGGAAATTTCCTTCCAAGATTTCTCAGGTGTCGTGAGTCGCCTGCTCTCGGTGGATCGAGGTGTGGTGCAGCTCCTGAGGAAGGGGATCACCTTCACGTCCGAAGCATCTGCGAGTTGGCTGCCGTATCGAGTGGTGTGCATCCTCGGATTCGACGACGATTCGTTCGCTCCCCAGACGGGTGTCCCCGATGACCTCCTCGTGGCGACGAGCCAACCAGGAGATCCAAATCAGATTCAGGAGTCGAAGCTGAATGCGCTGAGCGCCGTCCTCCAGGCACGCGACGTCCTCATCGTCACCCGGAGTGATCGTGATGTCCGGTCGAATCGCCCCGTTGATCCTCCAGTGGTGCTGGATGAATTTCTCGATGCCGTGGTTGCTCGAGTGCAATTGGAACGACAAGGTACTGAGACGTCCGAAGAGATGCTCACACGGGCGAGCGTGGTGGTTCGGCACGGCCGGCATCGCTTCGACGAGCCCAATCTTGTCCCCGAGGGGTTGCAATCTCGGCTCGTCCCAAGCTCTGGCGCCCCGTGGACCTTCGATCGACGATCGATCGATATTGCTACTGCGCGACGAAACCCTGTGGTGCATCTTCAGGAGCGACTCCCGCTTGATGTGCCATCGGAGATCACGCTCGCTGATCTCGTCGCATTCTTCAAAGCACCACAGCGGATCTTCCTCCAGCGATCGCTTGGGCTCAACCTTCCTGAGGTTGAGATGGAGTTCCCGGGCGAGTTGCCTGGAAATCCAGGTCCACTGAAGCGCAATGGCGCGATCAAGAGACTCCTCGGCACGATGGCCGACAGAGGACCCGTTGCCTTCACCGAAGCCGAGCGTCGAGAAATCGACCACACGGTGTCGATCTTGGAGCGAGCTGGCGTCCTACCCCCAGCGACGCTGTGGGACACCAAGGGGGGTGCTCGAGAGTACGTGCGAGAACTCCAGCAGTTCTCGAGGGAACATCTCGAAAGGGCAGCGCATGGCGTTCGTGAGATCGCCGTTGATCTGGCGATCGATGGCAAAACGATCGTCCTCAAGGACCGCATTCCGGTCGTCACGGTTGGAGGGACCACTGGTTCCTTTTCCTTCTCACCTTCACGAGCGAAGCGACGTCATCAGGTGCAGTCAATGCTCGAGCACCTCGCCCTCGTTGCGCAGTTTGGGCCAACTGACCCGCACACCGAAGACCGCCTCCCTTGGCAGTGCTCTGTGGTGCTCGAGAACCCGGAGGCAAAGGAGGACAAGCCAAAGGCGCAGATCTGGTCATGGAGGTGTGAGGATCCGAACCTTGACCACTCGGTCACGGCACGTCGACAGCTTGAGATGCTCGTGGCCCTCTACCTCGAGGGACTACGTCAGCCCTTACCTGTATTCACCGATTGTCTTGACGTCATTGCGAAAGGGCAATGGACCAAGACTGACAAGTGGTCGAAGTCTGGAGCGCCAGGAACCCAAGCAGAGGTGCAGTTCTGTTTTGGAGTGATCTCCCTCGATGAAGTTGCAGCCCTTCAATTCGCCGCCGAGGAAGGTGGGCGAGTGGTGACGAGGTCTGCGCAAGAGCTGGCGATTCTCGTTCAAGAGATGCTCCTCCTCGGGAAGCAAGACACCAAGGATTTGGTCAAACTGATGAGTGGAGCGACGACGCCATGACAGGATCTCCATTCGACGTCCGCTCTGATCCACTGCCATCGGGTCGATTCGTCCTCGAAGCCAGCGCGGGAAGTGGCAAGACCTACTCCATCGACTATTTCGTTCGGCGCTACATCGCATCTGGGCTCGTGGACCTCGATCAAATGGTCATCGTCACCTTCACGAAGGCCGCAGCAGCGGAGCTACGAGCTCGCATCCGTCGCGGACTTGCCGAAGGAGTGGCTGGCCTGCCCGAGGAGGCTGACCCCCAAGCTCCGGTACGCCTCGAGCGAGCCCTGAGCAACTTTGGCACTGCACGAATCTCGACGATTCACGGCTTCGCTCAGCGAGCGCTGTCGGCAATTGACCCCGACTTCGCGTCGATGCGGTTCGCTCCAACAGGAGAGAAGTTCCTACGGTCGGTGTATCGAGATGCTCTTTGGGAGGATCACACAAGGTGGATCCATGCCACCGGTGAGGAACTTCCCCCCGAGAAGAAGGGGGCGGAGCATCTGAAGGTCGTGAGCGGGTTCCCGGGCTACCTCATTCTCGATGCTGATCCACCGCGACGGCCAGAAGATCCGAGTTCACCGCTGGTGCAATTCATCTCCCGAGCCGTCGAAATTGGTGCTCGTCGCAGGAGGGAGTTGGGAACGGTCTCGTTCGATGACTTGATCTCCAACCTCTACGACGCCGTTCACGATGAAGGACGATGCAAAGCGCTCGCATCTGGAATCCGACTCATCTTGATTGATGAATTTCAAGACACCGATACGCGCCAGTGGGAAATCTTCGACGCTCTGGCGTCAGCATCACCCGAGTGCACGCTCATCGTCGTGGGTGACCCGAAGCAGTCGATCTACAAGTTTCGTGGCGCAGATATTCGGACGTACACGGATGCAATATCCACGGCGTCGGCCACAGGGTTTCTTGGCTCGAACTTCAGATCCGACCCCGAGCTGGTGGATGCATTGAACATCTTGTTCACTGGTAAGGAGTTCGGCCAAGGCTCGAATCACAAGAAAGAACGCGAGGCGTCGGCTTCTACGCGTGCTCTCGAGTTGCCGTCGATCTCTTCCATTGATGCGGTAGCCGGGAGGAAATCCGGAAGACTCATCGATGTGACGGGCGAAGCAGTGAAGCCAATCACGTTTCGTTGTATCGATCTCGAGGGGATCGAACCGGCCGAAATCGCTGAAGCAGTCTCGTTCGGTGAGTTGCCCTTCGAAATCGAACGAATGGTCAACGACGTGCGTATCGCAGACGGGGAAGCGGTTCGAAATCTTCGGTTGAGCGACTTCTGTGTACTCGTCACGGCGAACAAGCGGGCGGTCGTAGCGCGAGATGTCCTCCGACGGGCCGGCGTCCCAGCGGTGATCGTGAGTGGGCAGAGTGTGTTGGATTCGCCGGCGGCCGAGCAGTGGTTCAGGTTCCTCCATGCAATCGCTCGCCCAAGTGATCCTGCTCTCGCTCGCCTGGCCGCATCGACGTGGTTCGGTGCTGCGAAGTGGCACGAACTTGCGGCAATGACTCGAGGTGATCACCCCCTCGTTCTCCAGTTCCAGGCGCAACTCGTGAAGTGGCGAAGCCACGCGGACGAGCACGGTTTGGCAGCATGCATCGAGCTCGTCTTGCATGACACGCGGGTTGAGGCAGCGGTCATCAGTGGCATCGATGGAGATCGCAATTTGACTGATCTTCAACACGTTGCGGAACTGCTTCGCTTTCTTCCTTCAACGGCTCGTCTCGAGGCAGCGATCGACTTTCTCGCGTCTGCGAAGTCCGATGACGATGATGGAGAACAGGACGTGGACTCCGAAATCGACACAACTTCCCGCAGGATTCCCTCAGATCGCGATGCAGTCTCAATCATGACCGTTCATGCGTCAAAGGGTCTTGAGTTCCCAGTTCTGCTCCTGCCTGATCTCTACAAGGGTTTGCCGACGGGGAGTTCGGGGGAGGCGTACTGGGTGCAACGCCCTGACGATGTCGAGCCGTCCAGTGTTGTCAACTTAGATCCGAAGTCTGCTCTCTACGGAGAGATCAACCAAGCTGAGCGGCGCCGGCTCATCTACGTGGCATTCACGCGAGCGCAACACGCCGTGGTCGCATGGTTCACCAAGAACCCCGCGAAAGGGGCAAGTAGGGATACCGAACTCGGACACTTCCTCCAAGGTGGGAATCGAGTTGCGAACACCAAAGAAGGTGCGGCGCAGGAGCAGTGGCTCAGGCAGTTCCCGCATTTCAGCGTTCACGAAGTGCCCGGGAGGGATCGTTGCTCCGCGTTGAGAGCGATGGGGTCGGCCACATTCAAGGGCGATGGAGCCGCATCGTTCCCTGAATTGACCACTTCCGTACTCAACGTTGATCTCGCGCCACCATTCTTCAAACATTCGTTCTCTGGAATGAAGCAACAGTTCACGCACGGTGAGATGTCGAAGGAACACGAACCCGTGCCCGAGGATGAGCTCGACGAAGAGGGTCTCAATGAAGGCGAGGAGGAGGTCCTGCTCAGTGGAGAGCCGACCGAAACGGTGATCGAGCCCGATGGTCTCGCTCGAGGTGCAAACTTCGGAAAGTACATCCACGAGATCTTCGAACTCGTCGATCCAGCGAGTGGGGACCTCGAGTCTGCTGTTCGTTTCAAGGCGCAGGGACTCTCCCAGAAGTACCGGTTCACCCTGGTCGAAGCCGGTGATGGTCGGTCGACCTTGACCGAACAGGCTGTTGTCGATCTCGTCCTCGGCGGACTCACGACGCCGCTGGGTGACGTGTTCGAGAACAAGGCCGTCCAGTGGTTCGGGATGGACAAGCGGTTGGCCGAGATGGAGTTCACGTTCTCGCTCGCCTCGATGCGATCTGAAGTGGACCCAGCTGCGATCGTCGAGGTTCTGCAGAAGCACCTCGAGGGGACGAAGCTCCAAAACTGGGCCCGAACATTCGGGCTGAAGAACAACCCACTTCGCGGAAGTTTCACCGGAGTTCTCGACCTCGTCGTTGGATGGCAAGACGCAGAGCAACTCCGGTTCGCCGTCGCTGACTACAAGACCAACGATCTGCGGAAGCACGCAGCCCAAGGAATGGAGCCCTACAGCCAGCAGTCAATGCTGACAGAAGTTGAGGAAGCGAACTACCCCTTCCAGGGACTGCTGTACCTCGTCGTGCTCCATCGGTACCTGCAGGGCAGGCTGCCGGAGTACTCGGCATCGACTCATCTCGCAGGGATGCACTTCCTCTTCGTTCGCGGGATGCCTGGGGAGGGTGCGGAACCTGGAAGTGGGGTGTTCTCGTGGCATCCACCTGTGGCGCTGATCGAAGAACTGAGCAACCTGCTCGGAGGTTTGGCATGAGCACCCGCCCTCTCGCACACTACGAAGCAGTGCTCGCAGGCCTCCTGCCCAGCGATGACCGGGTTTCCGAAGAACGCGCCCTCGTGCTCAATCCACGCACGGTTCACACCGTTGCCGCCCTCGATCGTGCCTGTGGCGGCGATCTCGGCGAGGTGACCGTAGCCTGCCTCGGCCTTCTCTACGCAGCGGCAGAGCACGGCCACAGTTGCCTCGATCTCGATGATCTCAACGCCATCGCTCGTGGCGGTCTTCCTGAAATCCTGAAGGAGCTCTCGGGCGATGCCATCCTCAACGCTCTTCACGGAGATCTTCGATCCGGTGATCGAGGGGCGATTCGCCTGCCCGAAGCAGCCACAGAAGAACCGGTGGTTCCCCTCATCTTGGACGGTCGGCGTCTCTACCTCCAGCGGTACTTCTTGATGGAACGAGCGGTCATTGAATTCCTCTTCGCCGAAGAGAGCGAAGAACTCTTCGCTCGACCAGGAGGTTTTGACCGTCAGCTCGACGTCGCTTTCGCCCCGCGCACGAATGTTCCTGAAGAGATTGCGGCGAGCACGCTGCAGCGACAGTCGGCGCAGTCGATCTTCGATCACCGGTTGACGATTCTGGCCGGTGGTCCCGGCACGGGAAAGACCACCACCGTCGCCAAATTGCTCATGGCCCTGCTTCGCTCAACACCCGACGGTGGGAGCGCACCGAAGATCGTGCTCGCTGCTCCAACGGGAAAGGCAGCCCAGCGAATGCGGGAGTCCATCGACGCGGCAATCGCAGGGGTGAGCGACGAGGAACGAGCGGCCTTCGACGCCATTCCCTCATCGACGCTCCATCGACTCCTCGGGCTCCACGGGAACTCCGTCCACCGACGTCGCTACGACGCCATTGACGCCGACCTCGTGATCATCGATGAAACCTCGATGGTGAGCTTGTGGCTCCTCGTAGAACTCTTCCGATCCATCGGCCCACGAACTCGGGTGCTCCTCGTCGGCGATCCCGACCAGCTCCAGAGCATTGACGTCGGCTCCGTTCTCGGTGACCTCGTTCCCCGTGAAGGAGAGCTCCCGCAACGCCCCAACGCCGGTTTCACGGTCCACTCGCTGCAGACGTCGATGCGGCTGGTCGGAGGAGCGAGTGGTGACGAGCTCCGAACGTTGTTCGCATCGCTTCGAGAAGGCGACGTTGACGCTGTCATTACCCAGTTGGAGACCCCCACGCCGGCGGTCACCTGGATCCGGGTCGAGAAGGATCAGGTCTCAGCCACTGGAGTTGCTCACGACGCAGCAACTGCGGTGATCGAGGAGTTCTTCGAGCATGCAGCGACCCTTCGGCGGGTTGCCGCCACCGCTGATGATGCAGCGATCATCGCCGCGATGCGGTCCAGCATGGTCTTGACCGCCGTGCACCGTGGTCCGCTGTCGCGAACGTGGTGGACCGCACTCGTGACGAAGAAACTCGGCATCACGGTCCCGCCGGCACCAACCGTTCCGGGGATGCCGGTCATGGTGCTCCGCAACGATCAGGGCAACGAATTGTGGAACGGCGATGCCGGCCTCGTCGTGCCATCTGCGAGTGGTCCCGTCGTGAAGATTCCCACCGGGCCGTCATCGACGCGAGCGGTCTCTCCGACGGCGTTCGCGGACTGGCAGCCGTGGTGGACGATGACGATCCACAAGTCGCAGGGTTCGGAGTTCGACCACGTGCTCGTGAGTCTCCCGGTCGAGGTCAACCCCCTCCTCACGCGGCAGCTGATCTACACCGCAGCGACTCGAACGAAGCAGCGACTGACGATCGTGGCGACCGAGCAATCGCTCCGAGCGGCACTCAGTGAGAAGGCCAGTCGTGCGTCAGGTCTTCGAGCGCAGTTGTGGGATGCGTCGGGGGCACTGACAACATCCTGAGGTCGTCCAATCGACCCCTTGACTTCTCGTCGAAGGAGGCGCACGGTGACTCTACGTACCTCATCAGGGCGGTGGGGAACGTCAAGGGGGTGCGATGCAACTTCGCCACCTACTCGACCACAAGGGGCGAGACGTGCACAGCGTCCGGTCCGGTGCGAGCGTCCGAGAGGCCGTGGAGCTCCTGGCCAGACGCAACGTCGGAGCCCTCGTCGTCACGAGCCCGAGCGGAGGCCTCGAAGGCATACTCTCCGAGCGGGACATCGCCCGAAGACTCTTCGAGGACGACGCGGGGGTGCTCGAGAAACGCGTCGCAGACGTGATGACCCCTGTTGTCACCACGTGTACGAGTGTGACGAGCGTCACCGAGGTGATGACGCTCATGACCGAGGAGCGCATTCGACATGTTCCGGTGGTTGATGGAGGCCATCTCGTTGGGCTCGTCTCCATTGGCGACGTCGTTCGGTCTCGAATTGAAGAACTCGAGAACGATCGACGAGACCTCTTGGAGTACGTCGGAGCTCGCTAACACCACTGACCCCGTCACTCAAGGGCCCCACCGCTACGATCGTTCGAGAGACGACCGTGGAGGTGGGGCCCGATGACTGGAATGGGAGGGGGTGGCCTCGAGACCGGGAACGCACTCATCACCGATGCGTTCGGCACCCTGATGCTCCACCAGCTCTTGGTGGTCTTCTCGCTGCTCCTCATCGGTTCACTGGTCTGGATGCTGCTCGGGCCCAAGTTCCCATCGGCCGCAGATCTCCCCGCAGAGCCACGGGGACGGGCGATTCTCCGCTACGGGCTCGGAGTCCTCTGGATCCTCGACGCCTACCTCCAGACCCAGGCCTCGATGCCGCTCGGACTCCCCGACGGCGTGCTCCGTCCGTCGGCGGCGACCTCGCCCTCGTGGGTGCAGCACCTCGTCAACCACGGTGCGCTCATCTGGGAGCGCCAGCCAATCCACACTGCGGTTGCGGTGATTTGGATCCAGCTCGGGATCGGCGTCTGGCTCCTCGTGGCCAAGCGCGGCTGGATGAGTCGCCTCGGTGCCATGGCCTCGATTGCCTGGGCCTTGTCGATCTGGTCGGTCGGCACCGGATTCGGTGCCATCTTCGCCTCAGGCTCCTCACTCCTCTTCGGATCTCCTGGGTCGTCGTTCGTCTACGCGATCGCCAGTGTGTTCCTCGTGGTGCCGATGACGACGTGGTCGAGCGAGCGGTTCACGATCCGGTCGGTCAAGATCCTCGGTGGGTTCTTCGTGGCGATGGGGATCCTCCAAGCGTGGCCCGGTCGGGGAACGTGGTCGGGATTCGATCGCCACCACCAACCAGCCGGACAGATCGTCGCCATGGCCACGACCATGGCGCAGACTCCGCAACCACACGCCGTGAGTTCCATCGTTTCCTCCTTCGCGACCTTCGCGGGGAACGCTCCGGTGCTCGTGAACGCACTGTTCGTGGTTGCCATGGTGGTGACCGGGGTGGGACTGCTCGTGGCCTCGAAGCGGAGTCTCAAGGTCGCCCTCATCACCGGGTTGGTGTTCTGCGCGGTGACGTGGATCTTCGTCGAGGACCTCGGTTTCTTCGGAGGAGTGGGAACCGACCCCAACACCATGCCAGTGCTCGCCCTGCTCCTCGTGGGACTCGTCCTCGGGGTGACCCGACGTCCGACCGGGATGCCAGGAGGTGAGCAGGTCCGAGAAGGGCTCGGTGGCCTGGTCGCCATCGTGTTCGGATCGGTGAGCGCGCTCATCGTCCTCCTCGGTGCGATTCCCCTGGCGCAAGCCTCGGTATCGACAGCGGTCGAACCCTTGCTCGCGCAAGCCATCAACACTCCGCCCCAGACGGTGAACTTCGCCGGCCTCCCGTTCACCTTGACCGATCAACGAGGCCACACCGTCACCAGCACATCGCTCAAGGGCAAGGTGGTTGCGCTGACCTTCCTCGACCCGGTCTGCGTGAACGACTGCCCGACCATCGCCCGTGAGATGGCGGCCACGGACACCCTCTTGGGCGCCGATGCGAAGCGCGTGGCGCTGGTGGCGATCTCGGCGAACCCGACGTATCGATCGGTTGCGGTTGGCAAGGCGTTCACCGAGGAGAACGGCCTCGGGGGGAAGGCGAACTGGTATTTCTTGACCGGTGACCTCCCACAGCTCCAGCGGCTGTGGGCGTTCTACGACGTCCAAACCTCCAATAGCCCGGCAGGAGCGATGACGAGCCACAACGACATCACCTACCTCCTCGATGCCCACGGCACGGTCCGGCTCGTCTTCGCCTCCACTCCTGGTGACACCGGGATCCTCCACGCCTCCTACAGCGCCTTCTTGGCCGAGCAACTCTGGAACCTGTGGTGAAACGACTCCTCCGATCGGTGGCAGTGGGGGCGCTCGGGCTCTTGGCGACGGCGGGTGCCGTTGGGGCCACGACGTCGCTTCCCGATCAACCAGCGGGACTGACGTCCTCGGCAGTGGCGATGCTCTCCTTCTTCGCTGGTGCCAGCAGCGGTAACAACCGATTCGGTGAGGTGCTCGCGACCACCGGGAGCCGGTGGGTGCTGGACACTCCCGAGGGGATCGCAACCAATGGTGGCATCCTCACGGCGTTGACGGGATCGAGGGTCACCACCGCGATGCTCCCGAGCCAGTTGCTGCGCTTCACCCCGCTGGCGCGTGCCGATGCGCTCGGTCCATTCAGCCCGGACTTCTTTGGTGGGGCTGCGGTCCCTGCGCCGAGTGCGCTCAGCACGGATGCGTCGACCACGGCACTGCTCGTTACCGGCGATCGGCTCGCCGTCGAGTCCGAGCACGGTACCTGGTCGGTGCGGTCAGTGGCTGCTGCAGCGGCAGTGGCGAAGGCCTGTGGAGGATCGCTCTCCGCTGTCGCCCTCGTGCGACCCGACCGGATCTTCGATGGCTCCATCCTGGGCCACTCCTGCTCCGGTCCCACGTGGACGCCGTTCACCACGGCCCAAGGTCAGCCGATCGCCGTCACCGGGCTCGGCCACGCCCCGTCGATTCGGCTGCTCCGGTTGGTGGCCACGCCCACCGGGGCACTCGCCCTCGTCCAGACTCCGACGCGCGGCCTGGTGGTGCTCACGTACTCCCCAGGCATCTGGTCCGTCGCAGCGACGCTCGATGCCCATCCTGGAGCGGTCCGAGCGACCGCAATTGGGCCACGTGGTCAGGTCGCCGCACTGGTCGTCGATCACGGCACCGAACGGGTGGTGCGGACTGGGAGCATGGCTCCCTTCGCCTGTCCGGGGGTATGGAGCGCAGTGGCCTACACCCCGAGCGGGATCCTCGACCTCTTCAGCGTGGTGAACCATCCCGCGCACCAAGTGCCGAGCCTCGTCACCGTGGCATCGCTCTCGGGGAACCACCTCAGGGTGACCCAGCAGCTCGGCATCGACGTGCCCTACGGTTCTTCATCGTGACGACCTCCCCGGCTGGAGCAATCGAGCGAGAACCGACTGGAGCCGAGCAAAGCAGTGGCCGCCTCCGCACGGTGCTCATCGTCGCCGTCAGCGCGCTCCTCGTCGTCGTGCTCGTGGTCTTCGCGGTCACGAGCACGTCGAGTTCGCCGGCGAAGAAGGCAGTGGTCGTGGCGCCGTTGGCGATGCCCGGCCTCTCCGGGGGAACGGTGCGTGCGCCATTCGGGTCACCGGGTCACCCGGGAACGCCGACGGTCCTCCTCTTCTTCGCGTCGTGGTGCACGCCCTGCCAGGCGGAGCTGCCGAGGATCACCGCCTACCTCGCCACCCATGGACGCCGTGGTGTCGCGGTGGTCGGTGTCGACGGCGAAGCGCCGAGTGCAGCGGCGAGAGCCTTCGCTGCGGCCAAGCACGTGACCTTCCCCGTCATGTCGGATCCGCCACCGTTCACAGTTGCCAGTGGGCGATTCAACCTCCCGGGATTTCCCGACAGCCTCTTCATCGATGCCACGGGTCACCTCGTGACCTCGCACCTCGGTGAGATCTCCCTGAGCGACTTCGCCCATGCCTACGCCGCCCTCTGAGCGAACTGCACCGGGCGAGGGGTGCTCCCGTTAGCGTCGGGTCGTCCCCAACCTAAGGAGCACCATGGCAACCACTTCTGCAGCGACGACGACGTGGCAGGGCACCCTCATCGAAGGAGCAGGACGGGTTTCGTTCGACTCCTCAGGGGTCGGCACCTTCGACGTCTCGTGGGCGTCTCGCTCAGAGGCCCACAACGGCAAGACCAGCCCCGAGGAACTGCTAGCAGCCGCCCACACCTCGTGCTTCTCGATGGCGCTGTCCTCGGCCCTCGCCAAGGGTGGCACGCCGGCTGAGCAGCTGGTCACCACCGCCCAGGTGGACTTCGTCCCTGGCACCGGCATCACCGAGATCCGCCTCCACCTCGTGGCCACGGTTCCCGGCCTCGACCACGATGGCGTGGTCGCTGCAGCCGAAGGCGCCAAGGCCAACTGCCCGGTGAGCAAGGCCCTCGCCGCTGTGCCGATCACCTTGGTGGTCGAAACCGCCTGAGGGACCTCGTGTCGACGCAGAGCCGCCCGCCGCTACGCAGCGGCGGGCGGTTTCGCGTTCGTCATCGTGCGGACGCTCGGGAGTCCGAGCAGCAGCAACAAGATGCCGCCGCAGATGACCCCAGCTCCGGTCAAGGTGGAGGTGACGCCGAGGTGGTCGGCCAAGATTCCAGCGATGGCCAGGCCGATTGGGGTGGCGAGCAGCGAACCGAGCCAGTCGTAGCTCGAGACCCGACCGATGATGTCCGGCTCGATGTGGAGCTGGAGGGCAGACTCCCAGAGCACGCCGAAGATGTCGGTGCCAACCGATGAAATCGCCATGATGGCGGCGAGGACGAGTACTGGGAACGGCGTGATGAGGCCGAAGGTGAACACCACCATCGGCACGCAACCGACGATGCCCACCACCATGGGTCGTGCCGGGCGGAGCCGGATGGCGATCCCCGAGCCGAGGACCGAGCCGACGGCGCCGACGGTCAAGATGATCCCCCACGACGACGCTCCGTGGAAGTGGGTCTTCATGACGACTGGGGCGAGCACGGAGTAGACACCACCCGAGCACGCGTTGTAGACGCCGAAGCCAGCGACGATGGCCCACACCCAAGTGTGCTCGGTGAAGGCGTGCCAGCCATGGCGGAGCTCGGTGAGCATGGAGTGTCCAGAGGACATGGGTTTCGAGAGGCCGAGTCCAGCGATGAAGACCACCGAGGCGAAGTAGGCGGCAGCATCCACGCAGAGCGCAGCGGGGGTCCCCGCGGTGCTCACCAGCAGTGCAGCCAGGGCTGGACCGGCGATCGAGGACACGTTGGCCGAGAGTCGGAGGAGACCGTTGGCTGGCTGGATGTCGTCGGGTTCCACGATGGCCGGGAGCAGCCCGGTGAGCGCTGGGAAGCGCACCGCGGCAGCGGCTCCTTGGATGAACGACAGGCCGATCAGCGCTGCTGGAGTGGCGTGGTGGCTGGCGAACAAGACGGCCAAGACCGCCAAGGTTCCTCCTGACACGAGGTCGGACGTGACGATGAGCACGTCTCGTCGCGTGCGATCGGAGAGGACGCCGCCGAGGAGGACGAAGATCACCGTCGAGAGGGCTGCGCTGGCGAAGACGAGGCCGAGGAGCGCGGCCTTCCCGCTTCGGTGGAGGCCCAAGATGCCGAAGGCGAGGGCCAGGTTCGAGAACTGGTTGCCGAAGATCGAGATGCTGCGGGCAGCGAAGAGGCGGCGGTACTTGGGGTTCTTGGCCAAGGTCCGAACGGCAGCCCGGAGCGACGTGGCGCTTGGATCAGAGGCGGTCACCACGGAAGGGTTGCCCTCCTGACCGGTCTCGAGCACCCCGCCGCCACCACGAGCCGCGGGACGTTGGTACGTCCTCTTCACCGCGCTGATGAGGGCTCGCCATGAAGGTCGGCCCCATGTCGTTGCGTCGACGTTTGCGCAGCTGCAGGCCGAGAACGACGACCAGCGCGCCGATGCAGGCGAGGCCGATGAGGTTGGCCACCACGGCTGAACCGTGTCGGCCTGCCCCGGCGAGGAGGCCGCCACCGAGGTGGCTGCTCAGGACTCCTTCGGCGGCGATACGCACGGCGTCGAGACCGTTCGGCAACTAGGCCAGCAGGTCGCGAGCGATGTGGGTGATCTGGATCTCGTCGGTTCCGGCGTAGATCTGGAAGACCTTGGCGTCACGGGCGAGCTGCTCGACCCGGTACTCGGCGATGTAGCCGTTGCCGCCGAAGAGCTGCACGGCTTCCATGGCCACTTCAGAGGCAGCTTGGGCCGAGTAGAGCTTCATGGCGGAGGCTTCAGCGAGCGTCGGGGTCTTGCCTGCCGAGGACATCTCGATGTGGCGGAACACGAGGTTCTGCACGTTGAGGCGTGCCACTTCCATCTTGGCCAGCTTGAGCTGGATGAGCTGGTGCTGGGCGATCGGCTTGCCCCACAGCACGCGGGACTTGGCGTAGTCAATGGAGAGGGCGAGGCACTCTTCAATGACGCCGAGGCTCATGGCGGCAACGCCAGCCCGCTCGGTCACGAAGTTCTCCTTGGCCGACTCACGGCCTTCGGACTTCGAACGGCTGGGGTCCTTGCGGCCACCGAGGAGGCGGTCGACACCGACGCGCACGTCGGAGAGGAACAGTTCACCCGTTGGGGAGGACTTGAGGCCCATCTTGCGCATCGGCGCCGATTGGACGAGGCCTTCCATGCCCTTGTCGAGCACGAAGGTCAGCACCTCGCGCTTGCGGGGGTCCTCTTCGGAGCCGTCGTCGAGCTTGGCGTAGAGGACGATGGTGTCGGCGTAGGGGCCGTTGGTGATGTAGGTCTTCGAGCCGTTGAGGATCCACTCGTCACCGTCGGGGCGAGCGGTGGTGCGCATGCCACCGAGGGCATCAGAACCCGAGTCGGGCTCGGTGATCGCCCAGGCGCCGATCTTGTCCATGGTCATGAGGTCGAGACCCCAGCGCTCCATCTGCTCCGGCGTGCCACCCTTCATGATGGTGCCGCCGGCGAGGCCAGTGGAGACGCCCATGGAGGTCACGATGCCGGGGCAGTGCCGGCAGAGCTCGATGATCGGGATCAGCGTCATGGCTGCGGAGTTGTCACCGCCGCGCCGCTCGGGGCGTCCGGTCTCACCAGCGATCTTGCGCTCGAGGGCCCGCTTGAAGGATTCACGCGCCATCTCGTCCATGCCGAAAGTGCGGTACATCTTGCGGATGACCTCGTAGGGAGGGACACCCTCGTGCTCGAGCGCGTCGATGTTCGGGACCACTTCGTTGTCCACGAAGGATCGGATGGCATCACGGATGGCGAGGTGCTCGTCGGACCACTCAAACATGGGAAGTTCCTTCTACTCAGGTGGATGGATGGGGATGCTCAGGCGTCGGCGACGCGGTGCAGCGTGTTGCGGTCGGTGTGCAGGATCAGGTCGTCGGACCGGAAGTGCTTGTAGGTGGTCGTCGAGTCGTAGGAGAAGACGCCGTCGCCGACCGTGATGGTGCAGTCGTAGAGGATGGTCTGGGCGTTGTTGTCCAAGTACTGGTTGGACAAGATGCCGTAGGTCTTCGAGCCGAGTTCGGCGCCGAGGACGTACTCGGTAGCGTCAGCGGCCACGTGACCACCGGCAATCACGGTCGAGCCACGGGGCACCATGAAGCACCGCATCACCTGCTCGTTCGCCGCATCCCAGAGCCAGTACCCGATCTCGGTGTGGAAGGGGTTCTCCTCATCACCGCGCCACGCCGCCAAGCGGTAGTCGAGGCCCATCAGGCTCTGGAGTCCGTTCTCCACCGGTCCGAAGGGCTTGAAGGTCACGACCTCGCGGTATGGGGTCTCCCCAATCGCTCCCTTGGCGTTGTGGTACGAGACGTCGACGCCTTGGTTGCCTTCCCACTGTCCAATGAGTCCGGCCAGCGGCCCCCAGGCTTCGTTCGACATCGTTGCTCCTCTCGTCTCGCCGGGACCCCGGCAGCGGCTCGCCAAAGACTACGCGGGGAATCTCCCGTTCTGTGCAGATCAGGAGGTGGCTCCGGCGGCGAAGCTGTCGTGGTCGACCCGGATTGCGGCGACCACTCGGTGCATCGACAGCAGCCAGGTGCAGGTGATGGCCGCAACCGCCAGACTGCTCGACCCACACAGGAGCCGCGTGGGGTGCACGAAGCTCGCCACGGTGAGACCAACCGCAGCGAGACCGCACCACGCAACGGACGCCGTCTGCCAGACCAGGTGTCGGTGTCGATCATCTGGCGCAAAGCAGTCGGCGAGGGCCCGGTAGGGGAGGTAGAGGTTGCCCAACGGCACGAGCCACATCCACAGGCCCGCTGCTGGTCGAAAGCGTGCCGGGTAGCCGAACGACCTCGCTGCGGTTGCCGCTCGGTGCTGGAAGACCACGATCACGACGGCGCTCGCCACCGAGACACCTTGGCCGATGACGGCGATGACGTGGAGGGCAGCGCCGAGACCCGTCGCAGTCGACGTCGGGGCTTGTGGGAAGACGGGCGCGGTGCCCGACGGTGTCGACAGGACAATGTGGACGACCTCGTGGATCCACGCCGCAGTCGCCACCTTGAACGACAGGTCGAGCATGGTCGACCACAGTGCGACGAGCACGGTAACGCAGTTGAGAATGAGGAGCCAGTTGAGGAGGGTTGCTGCCGGTCGAGCTTCCCGCTCGACCAGCACGCGGAGTTCTGAACGGCGATCAGGTGGCTGCTGCGTGGTCGCGGTCCACGCCGTTCCAGACCAGAAGCGCCATCCGGATCCTCCGGCGGGGTCGGGGTACCAACCGGTTGGGGGAAGAGTGGCTGGTGGTGGGGGAGGCTGCTCGCTCATGCAATGCCGAGGGCGGCGGCCATCTCGGTCAGTCCGGCGATGTGGTCGTCCACCGTCGTGCACCCTGCGCCCAGGGTGTTGATCGACAGGTGCGTCGTTCCCGCAGCCTTCCAGCCTTCTGCGAAGGACATGGCGCGATCCACGTTGCCGCCCCAGGCCAGCTGTCCTTCGAGGGGGAAGTTCGACATGTCGCGCCCGACAGCCTCGCCGGCAGCGATGACCTTCTCCTTCTGGGCTTCTAAGCCGTGCCCGGGCCAGGCCATGGGGAACCACCCATCGGCGAGGCGGCCGACGCGGTCGAGGACGACGTCGGCACCCCCACCCATCCAGATTGGAATGGGCTGGGTGATGGGCATGGGGCACAGCCCCGCTGCGGTCACCGTGTCGAAGTCGTCTCGACTCGTGACGTTCGGTTCGCTCCAGAGCTTGCGGAGGAGCGGGATCTGCTGTTCGATGCGCTTGGCCCGGGTGGCGAAGTCCTGACCCATCGCTTCGTACTCCACGGTGTTCCAACCGATGCCGACGCCGATGCGGAGGCGGTTGCCGCCCGTCAAGAGGTCGACCTCGGCAGCTTGCTTGGCGAGGAGGGCAGTTTGGCGTTGGGGGGAGATCATGATGCCGGTTGCGAAGCCGAGGTTGGTGATCCCGGCCAAGAACCCGAAGAGCACCATTGGTTCGTGGAAGGTGTTCGTGATGTCGTAGGGGCCGTTCAAGGTGGTGTGGACCGACTTGTCGGCGCCGAGGACGTGGTCGTAGGCGATGAGGTGCTGGTAGCCGAGCGCGTCTGCTGCCTCTGCGAAGGCCCGCACTGCGCCGACGTCGCCACCGATTTCTGTCTGGGGAAACACCACACCGAATTCCATTCCTGCATTGTTCCACCCCCGGACTGCAGGCGCCGGTGCTTGTAGCCTTGGCACACCACAAGGAGGTCGTCCATGACACTCACCCAGCGCGGTGCTGCACCGGCCACGTCCATTCCCGATGAAGTCGTCGATGAGGTTGAACTCGACCGAGTCGTGCGCTCGGTTGCCGCCAAGGCCACCGAGTGGGCCCACACCACTCCTGCGCACCGCCGGGCGTTGTTAACCGACGTCATCGCCGCCACCGTTCAGGAGGCACCGGCTTGGTTGGCGTCGGCTTGCGCGGCCAAGGGCTTGCCGCTCGGCACCACCGAGTCCGGTGAAGAGCTGTTCTCAGGGGTCGGCACCTTCGTCACCATGGCGCAGGCCTACGTCACCTCACTGACCGATCTCGAGCGCTCGGGTCGACCGCACTACCCCGGACCCGTGACCCCGACCGGCGATGGCCGGGTCACGGTTCGAGTCTTCCCGCGAACCTCGCTCGAGAAGCTCCTCTTCGCCGGAACTACCGCTGAGGTGTGGATGGAGCCCGGGCTCACCGAGCCCGCCATTCAGCAAGCCCAGGCACGGGCGTACCGCGACCCTGATGGATCGAAGGGAACCGCCCTCGTCCTAGGCGCCGGCAACGTCGCCTCGCTCGGGCCCCGTGACGTGCTGTCGAAGTTGATCGGCGAGGGCAAGGTCGTGGTCTTAAAGGCCAACCCGGTGAACGCGTACCTCGTGCCGCATTGGCGCAAGGCCATGGCGCCGCTCATCGACGCTGGGTACCTAGCCATCGTCGACGGGGGCGCCAAGGTGGGTGCCTACCTGTGCGACCACCCAGCCATTGACGAGATTCACGTGACGGGCTCGGACAAGACCTACGACGCCATCGTCTACGGCGTCGGCGAGGACGGCGCCAAGCGCAAGGCCGCCGATACGCCACTGCGGACCACGCCGGTCTCGGCGGAACTCGGTTCGGTGTCGCCGGTCATCGTGGTGCCGGGCAACTGGTCGGCGAAGGACCTCGCCTACCAAGCCGAACACGTGGCGACCATGCTCACCAACAACGCAGGGTTCAACTGCCTGACACCTCGAGTCATCATCACCCACGCCGCGTGGCCGCAGCGTGAGGCCTTCATCGCCGCGCTCGAAGCCACGTTGGCCAAGATTCCAACCCGGCCCGCCTACTACCCCGGAGCCGGTGATCGCTTCTCGGCCTTCGTCGACGCCCACCCTGACGCCGATCAGATCGGTGAGGTCTCAGGAGCGAAGCTTCCCTGGACCGTGATCCGTGGCGTGAAGCCAGATGCCACCGGCGATATCTGCTTGAACGTCGAGGCGTTCTGCTCGTTGACCTCAGAGTGCGCCCTCGACGCAACCGACGCCGCGTCCTTCGTTACTGAAGCCGTGCGGTTCGCCAATGAGGTGGTGTGGGGATCGCTGTCGGCGACGGTGCTGTGCCACCCGAAGCAGTTGAAGGACCCCGTCGTCGGCACTGCCGTGCGCAAGGGCATCGCCGACCTCCGATACGGCGGCATTGGGCTCAACTTGTTCCACGGCCTCGTCTTCGCGCTGTCGACCCCGACCTGGGGTGCGTACCCGGGCCACGCCCGCAACGACATCCAGTCCGGTGTTGGGGTGGTGGGGAACGCCTACATGCTGGAGGGCACCGAGAAGTCGGTGATCACCGGCCCGTGGATCCAACGGCCGGCTCCGGTGTGGTTCGCCACGCAGAAGAACTCGTCGGTGGTCATGGAGGCGCTCCTCTCCTACCAAGCCAAGCCGTCGCTCAGAACTGCGGTGCGAGTGCTGGCTGCTGCGATCCGGGCCTAGTTGTGGGCGGGCACCACCACCTCGGTCGTCACGTCGACCACGACCACGATGCGTTCGGGAACGACATCCCCTCGGTGACGACGATTGCCGACGGGGTCCTCCAGATCGACACTCGACTCGGGGGCTGGACCGAGGTCACCGCCGGCTACCTGCTGACGGGATCGGCGCCAGTTCTGGTCGAGACCGGATCGCAGACGTCGGTGCCGACGGTGCTCGCAGCACTTGAGTCCGTGGGCCTTGGAGCCGAGGACTTGGCTGGTGTCGTCGTGACCCACATTCACTTGGACCACGCCGGTGGAGTGGGGGACATCGCCCAGCACTTCCCGAACGCCACCGTCTACGTGCACGAGAAGGGTGCTCGTCACCTCGCCGATCCCACCAAGCTGATCAACTCCGCAGCGCAGGTCTACGGACCGCTCCTCGACTCCCTCTACGGCCGCCTCACCCCAACCGCTGCTGAACGGCTCCACGTCTTGGAGGACGGTGAGGCCATTGCGATCGACACCAATCGGTCCCTCATCGCCGTCGATTCTCCCGGGCACGCCAAGCACCACGTGGCGCTCCACGATTCACTCTCGGGGGTGCTCTTCGCTGGCGATGCCGTCGGGGTTCGCCTCCCCGACGCCGGCGTGCTGCGACCGTCGACCCCGCCACCGGACTTCGACCTCCACCAAGCGCTCTCGAGTCTCCAGAAGTTCGCTGATCGTTCTCCGGCAGGGATTGCGCTCGCGCACTACGGTCTGCTCGCCGATGCCCCCGCCCTCCTCGACGAGGCAGTCGAGACGCTCACCGATTGGGCAGAAACCGCCGAGCAGGCCTACCGCAACGGCGAGGACATCACCGAAGCGCTCGAGACCAAGTTCACCTACGGCGACGTTGCCCCAGAGCACATCGAGAAGCTCGAGACCATGAACGGCGTGCACTCCAACGCCAAGGGCCTCACGCGGTGGCTCGAGCAGCGGGAGCGAAGCAACGGAGCGTCTTAGCTGAGCGCAGCCTCGAGCGCGCCGGCCAAGACGGTCAGGCCATCGTGGAGTTGCTCATCGGTGATGACGAGCGGCGGCAGGAGGCGGATCACGTTGCCGTAGGTCCCACACGACAGCACGAGGACGCCCTCAGCGTTGCAGGCCGCAACGACGGCCTTGGCTGCAGCTGCGTTCGGATTCAGCGTTCCTGGCTCCACGAGTTCCACGGCGATCATGGCCCCGCGTCCCCGCACGTCGCCAATGCCGTCGAGCCGCTCGGACAGCGTCCGCAGTACCGAGGTCATCACCTTGCCGATGCTCCGGGCCCGAGCAGCCAGATCGGTCTCTTCCATCACGGAAATCGCAGCGACCGCTGCGGCACAGGCCACCGGGTTGCCGCCGTAGGTGCCGCCGAGTCCACCCTCGTGGACGGCTTCCATGAGGTCGGCGCGGCCGGTGACGGCGGCCAGTGGCATGCCGCCGGCGATGCCCTTGGCGGTGGTGACGAGATCAGCGGTGACCCCTTCGTCGTTGAGCGCGAACCAGTCACCAGTCCGGCAGAACCCGGACTGGATCTCATCGGCGATGAACACCACGTCGTTGGCACGGCACCAGTCGGCGATGGCACCGAGGAATCCCGGGGCAGGCACGATGAAGCCACCTTCACCCTGGATGGGCTCGATGAGCACGGCGGCGAGGTTGCTGGCGCCGACCTGCGCTTCGATCTGGCTGATCGCTCGAGCCGCTGCCTCGGGGCCGCTCAGGTGGTCGCGGAATGGATACGACATCGGGACGCGGTAGATGTCGGGAGCGAAGGGCCCGAACCGGTGCTTGTAGGGCATGTTCTTCGCCGTCAGCGCCATCGTCAGGTTGGTGCGCCCGTGGTAGGCGTGGTCGAACACCGCAATCGCTGGTTTGCCGGTTGCCGAACGGGCGATCTTCACCGCGTTCTCGACCGCTTCTGCGCCGGAGTTGAAGAGGGCTGAGCGCTTCTCGCCCGGGACGGGGGCGATGGCGTTGAGCGCCTCGCACACGGCGACGTAGCCCTCGTACGGCGTCACCATGAAGCAGGTGTGCAAGAAGCGGTCTGCCTGTTCGGCAATGGCGGTGCTCACGGTCGTCACGCCATGGCCGATGGAGGTCACCGCGATGCCGGACCCGAGGTCGAGGAGGGCGTTGCCGTCGACGTCGACCACGATGGCTCCTGCGCCGCGCTCGATGAAGACGGGGAAACCTTTGGAGACGCCGGTGGCCACAGCGGCAACCCGGCGGGACTGGAGTTCTTGGGATCGAGGTCCGGGCAGCGCCGTCACCAGGGTGCGGCTCGTAGGAATTGGTGTCGCAGTAGTCATGGTCACTCCACTCGATCGTCCCTCCTAGGCTACGCTCCGCTCTCGGCGCGTGGAGAGCGTCGGTACACGCCGGGAAGGTTCACCGTTCTGCGGTTGGGGGAAGCGGCCGCTCCTCGAGTGGCCAGCTCGGAGGTGGCAACCGCCTAGGAAAGGCAACAGCGCCGGCCCGATGGCCGGCGCTGTTGGTGGCGGAAGCGGTGGGATTTGAACCCACGGAACCTTGCAGTTCAACGGTTTTCGAGACCGTCCGATTCGGCCGCTCTCGCACGCTTCCGTTGACGATTCTACAAGTGATTCGGTGCCCGGCAATTTGGCGCCCGATACGCTCCAACGGAGAGCCCGAGGAGAGGAGGAACGGTGTCGAGAACCGCAAGACTGGTCCTCCGCCTCTCCGCGCTGTGGGCGCTGTGGGTCTGGGCGGTCCTGCTGTGGAACATGGCCCACGACCACATCCATGGGCTGGGGTTCCGGGTGGTCCACTGCGTCCTCGCCGCCATCTCACTCGGCTTCGCCGCTGCGACGTGGCGCATCGCTCGAGGCGGTGGCGGATCGAACTACCCGCGCCACTAACCCTGACGTTTGGTGGCGAAGAACGAGGTGAGCAGTTCGCTGCAGGCTTCGGCGGCGACGCCGGTGCGGAGGGTGACGCGATGGTTGAGGCGGGGATCGTCACCAACGTGGTAAAGCGAGCCCATCGCCCCGGCCTTCGGATCATCGGTTCCGATCACGACCACGGGAATCCGGGCGGAGAGGATGGCGCCTGCGCACATCACGCAGGGCTCCAAGGTGACGACCAACGTGCAGTCCTCGAGGCGCCACGACCCCCGAGCGGCTGCGGCTGCTCGGATGGCCACGATCTCGGCATGGGCAGTGGGGTCCCCATCGAGCTCACGGCGGTTCTCACCGGTGGCGACCACCTGGTCGCCGCACACCACCACGGCACCGACGGGGACGTCGCCGTGGGCACTGGCAGCTCTGGCGGCACGCAGGGCGAGGTCCATGGCGTGGAGGTCATCCATGCCTCCACGCTACTGAGATGGCGTGGCGCCTCCGGCACGTCCCTCCCCACTGCGTAGGCTGCGGTATGGCTCGTGGTCGCCTGCTGGTCGTCGTCGCACTCCTCGGGCCCCTCCTCTCCCTCCGTTCTGCCGGAGCGACCCCTCCGTCACTCGCCGCTCCGACGAACCTCTCGGTTCGGGCGGTGCCGAGTGGGGTGGTGCTCTCGTGGACGCCTCCACCGTGGGCCACGGCGTCGACGACCTACACCGTCACCGCATCGCCACCTGGCCCGACGTGTGCGACGCTCGGGAAGAGCACCTGCACCGCAGCGATGCAAACGCTCCGCCCCGAGCGGTTCGTGGTGACCGCGACGGCACCTTCGGGAAGTCGCATGACCTCCCTCCCCTCGGCGGTGGTCACGCCGGAACTCGTCGTGGTGGTCGCAGGCCAGTCCAACGCCACCGGTGAGGCGTCCTACGCCGTTGACCCGACGACGAAGGTGTCGACCTTCGCTCCTCCATTTACCAATGCGGCCGATGCCGAGGATGGGATTGAGCTCTGGAAGTTCGGCCCAGCTGCGCACTTCGGAACCGGCTTCGCCGGTCTCGATACCCCGCAACGCATGGCGAGCCCACTGGGCGTCCAGCAGGTCTTCGGTCCAGAGATCGGACTCGCTCGTGGGTTGATGGCCGATCGCCACCTCCGCCTCACGATCGTGAAGGTGACCTACCCCGGTTCCACCATTGCGGCGTGGCTCCCAGCGCGGCCCCAGGGGCTCTTCCCGACCCTCGTCGGACAGGTCGGTGTCGCCGAGCACGTCCTCATCGAGCGCGGAATTGTGCCGGTCCTCGGAGGCGTGGTGTTCTTCCAGGGCGAGTCCGACGCACTCGATCCGAACTTGGCGCCGAACTACAGCCGTGACCTCGGCACTGTCGTGGCTGGACTCCGGCAAACCTTCGGGTCGGCGCTTCCCCTCGTGCTCTTGGAGGAATCCTCCGCACTCGACATCGCCGTCCAGCGAACAGCGAACCAGTGCCTGCCGCAAGGGTGCGATGCCGAGGCAGCCAGCGACGCTGAGGTTCGAGGCGCTGATGCAGCCTTGGCGGCTTCGCTCAACCACGTGGCGCTCGTCGACAGCGCTGGACTTCCCCGCGTGTCGCCGTGGGTGCACCTGAGCGATGTCGGGGAGCGAGCCATTGGGCGGGCGGCGGCCACCGCGCTCGAGGCGATGCTCCCTCCCTCCTAGAGGGAGGGGCACCTCGGTGGCGGAGACGGTGGGATTTGAACCCACGGTGAGTTTCCCCACACACGATTTCCAATCGTGCCGATTCGGCCGCTCTCGCACGTCTCCACGGTGTGCTGCTCGGCGAGGCTGAGCAGAACTCCGAATCGACAGGCTACTTCGCCCTGCCGGGTGGTCTGGAACGAGGGACCGACTCCATCTCGTTGCTCGAAACCTACAGTGGCGCCCATGGAGATTGCGGTGCACGGTCCGATGTTCGAGTGGAGGGGGCCGGCGCCGTTCACCTTCGTGTCCCTCAGTGAGGAGGACTCCGCGACGCTCGCTGCGTTGGTGGCCGGACTCTCCTACGGCTGGGGCTGCATCCCAGCTGAGGTGACCCTCGGCGACACGACGTGGACTACCTCCCTCATGCCCAAAGACGGCGCCTACCTCGTGCCGATCAAGCAGGCGATCCGTCGGGCCGAAGGGGTGGACCTCGGTGACTCCTTGGTGCTCACGGTCCACGTGGCGGGGTGATCGGGCGACCTCGGTCGGCGCGGAGAGGGATGCAGGGTACGATCGGAGCGTCGACGTCGGGTGCGGTGGCTGGGTCCTGCGCAACGGCATCACGTGAACCGAGTCAGGGTCGGAAGGCAGCAGCTCTCAGCGGGAGCCGCCGTGTGCCGCAGATCGCCTGGCCGCCGCACCGGACGCCGACGAACCCTTCGTCGTGGCACCACCCACCGGTAGGCTCACACCATGGCTGAGGACGCGACGCAACCAACGGTGCTCGAAGGGGACGATTCCTTCGTATCGCTCTACCGCCGCTACCGGCCCGGAACCTTTGGCGCCCTCCGTGGGCAGCCCCACGTCGTCATGGCCCTCCGCCGTGCCGTTGCTGATGGCAAGGTCGGCCACGCCTACCTCTTCTCCGGTCCCCGTGGCACCGGCAAGACCTCGACCGCTCGTATCTTGGCCAAGGCGCTCAACTGCGCGAGTCCCATCGACGGCGAGCCGTGTGGGGTCTGCCAGAGCTGCATCGAGATCACCAAGGGCACCTCGCTCGACGTCACCGAGCTCGACGCAGCCTCGAACAACGGTGTCGACGCGATGCGCGACCTCGTCGCTCACGCCAGTCTCGGTACCCCGGGGCGACGTCGCGTCTACATCGTCGACGAAGTCCACATGCTCTCGAACGCGGCAGCCAACGCCCTGCTGAAGACGCTGGAGGAGCCCCCGAACCACGTGGTGTTCGTGCTGGCGACCACCGATCCGCAGAAGGTGCCGGCCACCATCCGGAGCCGAACTCAGCACTTGGAGTTCCGACTCCTCGCTGCCGACACCTTGGCTTCGCTCCTCGCCGACGTCCGCTCCTCGGCTGGGTTGAGCGTCGACGACGCCTCGCTCGAGGAGGTGGTGCGTCGAGCTAAGGGTTCAGCCCGAGATGCGCTCTCCGCGCTCGACCAGGTCGCCGCTGCTGGTTCTGCCGAGTCGGTTTCCGCCGATCTCACCGGCGTCATCACCGGCATCTCGGAGAGCGATGCCCAGGGGATCTTGGTGGCCCTCGCCGAACTCCACGAGAACGGCTGGGGCCCCCAGCAGTTGGCCAGCGAGATCGTCGCCGAACTCCGCCAAGGGTTCTTGGCCCTCCTCGCTCCCTCTCTCAGCGAGCACACCGGTGCCGAAGCTGAGCGAGTGCGCAAGCGAGCGAGCGAGATCGGACTGGCCCGCATCGTTCGGACCATGGAGGCCATTGGACGAGCACAGGTGCAGATGCGTGACGCCCCAGAGCCCCACGTGGTCTTGGAGCTCGCCCTCGTTCGGTCCGCCCGGATTGACTTGGACGACAGCCCCGCCGCCCTGTCAGAGCGACTGGCCCACGTCGAAGCCCGCCTTCGCGATGGGGGAGCACCCGCTCCTCGACCTGCCGAGGCCCCCGCAGCGCAGCAGCACCCCCGAGCCGCATCTTCGGCAGCAGCTGCTGCGGTGAGCGCTGCCTACGACGCCGCTCAGCGCACGACGGCAGCGGCACCAGCGACGCCCACCGAGGCGCCACCAGCGACGTCACCGGCGACCAAGCCGACCCTCGGAGCACTGCGGAGGTCCAAGGCGCAAGAAGCTGCTCCTCCTGCAGCGCCACCGATCACTGCGCCAGAGGTCGAAGCGCCGAGCGTTGCGCCACCCGTTGTCGACGCTGCACCTCCGAGCCACCCAGCCGGAGCCGATCACGTGCTCACCCTCGACGCCCTCAGTGCTGCATGGGAGACGATCTACCGAACGCTGCCTGCTCGACCTAAGGCGATTTGCGCCATCGGGTCGTTCACGTCCCTCGACGGGCAGCGTGCCACCTTCGTCCTGCCCAATGACTCCCACGCGCTTCGAGCGAGAGAGTGCGTGCCCGCCATGGTCGACGCGATCGACGCCGCTCTCGGAGTGCGCCTCGAGATCTCGTGCATCGCGAACCCCATCCCTGAAGATGAACCGGGGTGCATGCCGGAAGATCTTGGGCCGGTGGGCGTCGATGACGCAGAGGCCTTCCGGGATATGGCCCAAGATTCCGTCAAGATCGCTGACCACGCGACGATCGCCGAGCACCTCATTCAGGAGTTCTTCCCCGGAGCGGAGACGAAGTAGCGGTGTACCCAGGACCACTACGGAACCTGATCGACGAGTTCGCTCGTCTACCGGGCATTGGCCCGAAGAACGCAGCTCGTCTCGCCTTCTTCTTGCTGCGCACCCCGCGAGACGAAGCCGAGCGGCTCTCGAGCGCCATCCGAGAGATGAAGGAACGAACGACGTTCTGCCCCGTCTGCTGCTCCGTCGCCGAGGGTGGCCAACTCTGCCCGATCTGCGCTGATGATCGGCGTGACCCGTCGGTGATCTGCGTCGTGCAAGACCCGAGGGACTTGATGGTGGTGGAGCGATCCGGGAGCTTCGCCGGTCGCTACCACGTCCTCCACGGTGGCCTCAGCCCCCTGGAAGGGATCGGACCCGAGCAGTTGAAGATCGCAGAACTCGAAGCCCGCGTGCAAGACGGCGTGGTCACCGAGGTGATCCTCTGCACGAACCCCAACGTCGAAGGTGACACCACGGCGCTCTACCTCTCGCGCCTGCTGCGCCCCAAGGTGGCCAAGGTTACGAAGATCGCCGCCGGCGTCCCGGTCGGTGGCGACCTCGAGTACGCCGATGAGATGACCCTCGGTCGTGCCCTCGAAGGTCGACGAGACTTAGAGGCCTGAGCTCGTCCTCAGATGACGAGGGCCATGAAGATCGCACCAGCGCCGACGCAGTAGATGGCGAAGGGGAGCAGGGTCTTGGTCGTGAACCACTTCGAGAGGAACCGAACCGAGAAGTAGGCCGCGATCGCTGAGGCGATGGCTCCAACGACCACCTGTCCCAGGATCTCCCGACCTGAGCTCGTGAAGAGCGTCGGCAACTTGTAGAGGCCCGCAGCCAAGATGATGGGCGTGGCGAGCAAGAACGAGAGCTTCGCCGCGTCGTCGTGGTGGAGACCCCGGAAGAGGCCGGCGACGATCGACACACCCGAACGAGAGAATCCAGCGAAGAGCGCGAAAATCTGGCTCGCGCCGACGATGAAGCCATCTCGGTAGGAGAGGGACTTGAGCGTCACGCCCCGACGGGAGCCTCGGCTGTGGCGAGCGGTCTGGGAGGTTCGGACTCGCTCGCCAATGAACAAGACGATGCCGTTCAAGATGAGAAACGCCGCGGCCCACGTGGGCTTGGCGAAGAGCGAACGCAGGTGCTTCTCCAAGACGAGGCCAGCAATGCCGACGGGAACGGAGCCGACGACGATGAGCCAGGCGAGGTGCTCGGCTGAGGTCGAGACCTTTCGAGCCTTGGTTGAGGACCAGAGCCCGGCGATGATGCGGCCCCAGTCGCGCCAGTAGAAGACGATGAGCGCAAGTGCCGTGCCGACGTGGAGGCCGACCAAGAAGGTGAGGAAGTTCGACGTGCTCTGCGAGGACTGGGCGTCGACGATGCCGGTCCATCCGAAGATCTGCGGCAGGATCACGGAGTGACCGAGGGAGGAGACGGGGAAGAGCTCGGTCACGCCTTGGAGCACTCCCAAGATGATGGCTTGGACGTAGGTCAGGTGGTTCGCTACGGCGCTCAGGTACACGTGGTTCCTCCAATGCGTGGTGCTCCGTAGGCTAGGGGAGAATCGCTGCACGTTGGTGCTCGATGACGGAACGAGAACGGAGTTGCGATGGCGACGATTTGGATGCTCCGACATGCCAAGGCAACCAAGGACGGCCAAGGTGGTCCCGAGGATAAGGCCCGCCCTCTCACGAAGAAGGGCCTTCGCCAAGCCACGGCACTCGGTGAATGGATCGACGCATCGCCGTCGGTCCTCGACGACGTGCAGTTCCCCGAGCTCGTGGTGTGCTCAACGGCGCTGCGATGCCAGCAGACGCTCCAAACCGTGGTGTCAGCCAGTGGGCTGCGTCCACGGATTGAGTACAGCGACACGATCTACACCGCAGACGTCGATGGCCTGCGGTACCTCATGACGGGGTACCCCCACACGAGTTCCCTGCTGCTGTGCGGGCATGAGCCCTACCTCGGCCTCCTGCGAGAGGATCTCCTCAAGGAGAAGCATCGCTCTGAGCGTGAGACTCCCGTCTGCTCCTTGGCCATCGTGGAGTTCCCTGCTGACGTGGTCAGCGAGATCGTTCCCGGGACGGGTCGCCTCGTCGCGTTCATTCGGGGGAAGGCCAAGCAGTAGGTCGAAACGGCAGAGAACCCCCGCCATCGGCGGGGGTTCTCCAGCAGAGGTGTTCGGTGCTTAGAGGCTGCGGAAGATCGCCGCGTCGCCTTGGCCGCCACCGCCGCAGAGCGCAACCGCAGCCGTGCCGCCACCACGACGCTTCAGTTCGTAGAGGGCGGTGAGGGCCACGCGGGTTCCCGACATGCCGAGGGGGTGGCCGAGGGCGATGGCGCCACCGTTGACGTTGACCTTGGACTCGTCGATGCCGAGTTCGTCAGCCGACGCCAAACCAACCGCAGCGAAGGCTTCGTTCATCTCAAACAGGTCGATGTCGGCGGCCGTCAGGTTCGCCTTGGCGAGCGCCTTCTGAATCGCACGGGAGGGCTGGGTGAGCAGCGACGCATCGGGACCCGCGACTTCGCCGAATCCGAGGAGCTCACCGAGGGGAGCGATGCCGAGTTCTTGGGCCTTGGCCTTGGACATCACGATGACCGCTGCGCCACCATCGGAGATCTGGCTGGCGTTCCCAGCGGTGATGGTGCCCTCCTTGTCGAAGGCAGGGCGGAGGCCCTGGAGGGACTCGAAGGTGGTCTCGGCGCGCACGCCTTCGTCGGTGTCCACGATCTTCGGGTCACCCTTGCGCTGGGGGACCGACACGGCGACGATCTCCTCGGCCATCTTCCCAGCGGCAATGGCGGCTGCTGCCTTGGCGTGGCTGGCGGCGGCGAACTGGTCTTGGCGCTCACGGGTGACACCGAGCTTCTGGTTGTAGCGATCGGTGGCCAGGCCCATGGCGCAGTCGTCGAACGCGCAGGTCAGGCCGTCGTACATCATCGAGTCGATCACCGAGTTGTCGCCGAGGCGGTAGCCAGCACGAGCACCGGGGAGCAGGTACGGAGCGTTGGTCATCGACTCCATGCCACCAGCGACCACGATGTCGGCTTCGCCGGCGTTGATCATGAGGTCGGCGAGGTAGATGGCGTTGAGGCCCGAGAGGCAGACCTTGTTGATGGTGGTGGCAGGAACCGACATCGGGATGCCACCAGCAACGGCTGCTTGGCGAGCGGTGATCTGACCGGCTCCTGCTTCGATGACGTGGCCCATGATGACCATGTCGACCTGGTCGCCCGTGATGCCGGCGCGCTTCAGCGCCTCGGCGATGGCGAAGCCACCGAGCTGCGCAGCTGAGAAACTGGCGAGTGCGCCAGACAGCTTGCCAATGGGGGTGCGAGCACCTGCGACGATGACGGTTCCGGCCATG
>Ga0007882_10000044_pt1 | contig 69639 bp, 41 predicted proteins | sample CryBogCBH12Aug01_FD_71195 | JGI IMG/M metagenome (GOLD analysis project Ga0007882, IMG submission 71195) | Freshwater microbial communities from Crystal Bog, Wisconsin, USA - CBH12Aug09.1 | ecosystem: Environmental > Aquatic > Freshwater > Lake | place: Crystal Bog, Wisconsin, USA | collected... | reverse complement strand
GGCATCCGTGGATCCGGGTGTCGCACGGAGCGCCGGAAGACCTGGCCCGCCAGATTCAACAGTTGCGCCCGACTACAATCGGGCGGGAGCGGCGGATGATGGTGGAAGTGGCCGCGCGTTTCTCGCAGGCGGCACTGTTGCCGCAGTTGGTGGCCGTATTGGAAAACAACTCCGCTTCCGCGACGGACTGACATTTTAAACCACTCGCTCCAATAACGACATCTCCTCCGGCTGCGGCTGGCGGGGATGTTTGCTTTTATGGCTTGGAATGGCCTCCTTCATGAGACAACCAGCTATCCCTTTTACATTCCGCGCGCGATTTGGTTTGCTCCCAACTAATTCAGGGCATGCAAGCATCACGCGCTGTCCAAATTGCAGAAATTATTGTTATCGCGCCGGAAATCGTGTTGCTGGCAGGTGCCAAGGTGACTAAGATTGCGCAAAATTCCATACCTACAACTTGCCAGCCCATCCCGCATTCCTGGCCTATCCACTAACACAAATTATTCATGAAACATTTCCTAAGCAACCCCGTTGCCATCCTCTTGGTGGCTTTCCTCCCCATGGTATCGGCGATGGCGCAATCACGAGGCGCTTCCCCGGAAAATCAAGTGGTCTCCCCAGATGTTTCGCCGGATCGCCAGATCACCTTCCGCATCTATGCGCCCAAAGCGGAATCCGTAAAAATGTCCGGCCCCGACATTCCGGGAAATGGCAAAGGTGCGCCTTTGACAAAGGGAACTAATGACATTTGGGAGGTGACTGTCGGCCCCATCGATCCCGGTGCTTACCGTTATGAATTCAACCTGGATGGCGTGCCGGTCATCGACCATCAAAACCCGGCTACCAGCGGCTCGCGTAACCATGTTTGGAGCCTGGTCATTGTTCCCGGTTCAGATTTTATGGATACCCGGCAAGTGCCTCATGGGGTAGTCGCGGCGGTGACCTATTATTCGAAATCGTTGCAATGTTTCCGCCGTCTCCACATTTACACGCCGCCGGGTTACGAAACCGGAAAAGGCAAATTCCCGGTTTTCTACCTGCTCCACGGGTCGGGGGACTGCGATGAGGCCTGGACCTCGGTTGGCCGGGCCGGTTTCATTCTCGATAACCTGATTGCGGCGGGGAAGGCCAAACCCATGGTGGTCGTCATGCCCGCAGGACACACGGATACCCCCCGATCCGAAAATCCACGCAGAGTGCGGGCGATGCCTTTTCAAAAGATTTTCTGAACGACATCATGCCGCTCGTGGAAAAGAATTATCGCGTCAACACGGATCGGGCGCACCGGGCGATCGCCGGGCTTTCCATGGGTGGGGCGCAAACCTTGGATATCGGCATTTCCCATCTGGACCAGTTCGCCTATCTTGGCATTTTCAGTTCCGGAGTGTTGGAGAGTATGCGTGGTCCCGCGCCGAAGCCCGCATTTGAGGAACGGAACAGCCAGCCACTGGCCGACGCCCGGTTAAAGAAAGGCCTCAAGTTGTTATGGTTTGCCACCGGCAAGGATGACTTTCTGGTTCAGAAATCGCGCACCACGGTGGAGATGTTAAAACGGTATGGTTTTGCTGTGGTCTACAAAGAGACTGATGGGGCCCACACATGGATCAATTGGCGAAACTACCTCAACGAGTTCGCTCCCCAATTGTTCCAATAACGACACATTCCGCGCGCGATTTGGTTTGCCGCCTCACACGGGTATGTGGGATAAAATCAAATCTACTGCATGTGTTAAAATTGCGGAGCCAGGAATAGAATCGTAAATAAATGAAAGCTTACGCGGGTCGTGGGCAAAAGATTAAACAGGAAATCCCGCCTTAAATCCAAACTCTTATGAACTTCAAGCCCCGTTATTTGCCTGTCCTGCTGATATGGCTGGCTGGCATCCATCAAGCCGCCGCGAAAGAGTCGGTGCCAGATCCGACGGATTTTCGTCCGCCGGCAATTCCCCTCATCACCTACAATCCATTTTTGAGCATCTGGTCGGAAGCCGACCATCTCAATGACGCCACCACAAAACATTGGACGCGGCGCGATCACTCGCTCGTCAGTTTGATTCGTATCGATGGCCAAACCTACCGGCTCATGGGCGGTGAGCCAAATCATCTACCGGCGCTCACGCAAAAATCCGTCGAGGTTCTGCCGACGCGCAGTATTTACGAATTTGAGGATGCGGGTGTTCACGTGACACTGACTTTCCTGCAGCCGGCGCTGCCGGACGATCTGGATGTTTATTCCTGGCCGTTAAGTTACATCACTTGGAACGTCCGCGCGACTGATGGAGTCAGTCATCAGATCGAACTTTACGACGGCACCAGTTCGCAACTCGCGGTCAACCAAACCAGCGAGCTGGTTGAATGGTCACGCCAAACGGTTGGCGATTTGACCGCGTTACGAGTCGGCACGAAAGCGCAACCGGTGCTCGGCTCTTCCGGCGACGATCATCGCATCAACTGGGGTTATGCATATGCGGCGGCAGCCGTTGCGCAGGCAAAGGCGGCGACTGGCGCGAATGACGTTTTGGAAAATCAGTTTGCCCAAAATGGAGGTCTCCCGGCGACAGACGACTGGCGGATGCCGCGTGCCGTGAGTGACGCGCAACCGGTGATGGCGTTTGCGTTTGATCTGGGCAAGGTTGGCGCAGAAGCCGTGCGGCGGCAGGTTATCGTTGCCTACGACGAAATCTTCGCCATCAGATATTTTGGCAGGAAACTGCTTCCCTACTGGGCGCGAAATGGCGTGAAGATAGAGGGCCTATTACTGAGGGCGTCGAAAGAATATCCGAAGTTGCTCGCGCGCGCCGAAGCGTTTGACAGGGAACTCGTGGCTGATATGAAGAGGATCGGCGGCGGGAAGTATGCGAAGATCGCGGCGCTGGCCTATCGTGAATGTGTCGCCGCCAATGGCCTCGCCGCCGATGCAAACAAGCAGCCGCTGTTTTTCACGAAAGAAAACACCAGCAACGGGGATATCGCGACGGTGGATGTTTTTTTTCCGATGGATCCGATTTGGATTTGCCTGAGTCCGTCGCTCGCGAAGGCATCGCTGGTTCACATTCTGATGTATTCCGCTTCGCCGCACTGGAAATTTCCGAATGCGCCGCATGATCTCGGCCGCTATCCGATCGCCACGGGCCGCGATAACGGTGGTGAAGCCATGGCAGTTGAGGAAAGCGGCAACATGCTGATCCTCTGCGACGCCATTGCGCACGTGGATGGCAACCCCGATTTTATCAAACCATGGTGGCCTCAGCTCACCCAATGGGCCCGATATCTGGAGCAATTTGGTCTCGATCCGGAAGAGCAGCTTTGCACGGACGACTTCATGGGGCGGCTCGCGCACAACGCCAACCTTTCCATCAAGGCGATCATCGCTTTGGCGGCATACGGCGATCTTTGCAAGATGCAGGGCGACGATGCGAATGCCAAAAAATATGCCGAAATGGCCAAGGCCGATGCCGGGCATTGGGTGGAAGTCGCATGGGAAGAGGATCATTCCAAGATTGCCTTCGATAAAACCAACACTTGGAGTCAGAAATACAATCTCGTATGGGATCGTATATTGGGGCTGAACGTCTTCCCGCCCTCGGTGGCCCGGAAGGAAATCGTCTACTACAAAACAAAAATGTTGCCATACGGACTGCCGTTGGATTCCCGCACACACCTCACGAAAACCGATTGGTCCGTCTGGAGTGCGACCTTGGCGGAAACCCCGGGCGACTTCGAGTCCATCATTGCGCCGATTTACGATTATCTGAACGAAACCACGGCACGTGATCCTATCGCCGATTCGTATGTGACCGATAAAATTCACAGCGGCGGTATGCACGCGCGACCCGTCGTCGGAGGTTTCTTCATCAAGCTGCTGACCGACAGCGCTACCTGGAAAAAGTGGTCCGCGCGTGACCAGCTTAAACCTGCCAACTGGGCGCCGTTGCCCGTGCCGCCGAAAATCAGCGTGATTGTGCCGACCGAACAAACCTGGCGTTACACCACGGAGAAGCCTGCCGGCGATTGGATAAAAACCGATTTTGACGTGTCGGGCTGGAAGGAGGGCCAAGCTGGATTCGGAACGCATCCGCCGGGATTTGTGCAGCACACGTTGTGGAAGGGCGACGACATTTGGTTGCGTCGCGAAATAACGATGCCTGAAGGTGGGCATCCCAATTTACAGTTATATATTTACCACGACGATGATGTTGAGATTTATTTGAACGGATTATTCGCCGCGCAGGCTTCCGGATATGTTACCGAATATGTCCCGCTGGAAATATCGGCCGGGGCGCGCGCCGCCATAAGTCCCGGCGCCAAGGTGATGGTGGCGGTTCACTGTCATCAAATCAAAGGCGGCCAGGGCATCGATGTTGGCCTTGCGGACATTTTGGAATAAGGCGGGACTGCTGACGTTACGCAATATTTGAGTGATTGATTTTGGAACCAGCGGGTTTCCATCGCAACATGTTGACATCGACCGCTTTGACTGGCTTTGTTGTCATCGGCAGCCAAATATTGATATTGATCAGTTCACTCACGCCGCGAGTCGGCGGCGCGTCAGTTTCGATTGTTAAGTGCTCGGTACGCATCCTGCAAAATTCATTTTATATGGATGATTTATCTCAAACTGGACAACCAGTAGATCTTTAGCCAAACTTGCATAGTGGAAATTCCTCCAGTTTTGCCTAAGGTAGCGGATATACCCAAACCCAAGCGTAAGGGCCGCAAAAAGCTAGCTGTCTTCATCCTCGTCGGTGCCGTCCTTCTTGGGGTGGCGATGTTTTGGGCGCTACGCAAAAATGAGCCGAATGTCAGTGTGCAGACGGAGAAGATTGCGCGCCACAATATCACGGAAACGGTCATCGCCAACGGGAAGATTTATCCAGTGCTACAAGTTCACATCAGCCCGGAAGTCAGCGGTGAAATCTTCGAGTTGGCCGTCAAAGAAGGCCAATCCGTCCACAAGGGCGATTTGCTGTTAAAAATCAATCCGGACGTTTACATCGCCGGCTTAAACCAGGCTAAGGCCGGTTATGAATCCTCGCTCGCCGCGAAAACGACGGCGGCGGCGAACCTCGAAAAGGCAGAGGCAGATTATCTCCGCAACAAGTCATTGTCCGACTCAAAACTGCTTTCGGAATCGGACTTCATCGGCTTCAAGGCCGCACGGGATGTTTGCCGCGCGCAGGTTGAAAGCGCCGATGACCAGGTCAATGTCGCCAAGGCTGCCGTGGATAACGCGCAATCTTTGCTCAACAAAACCACCATCGTCGCGCCGCTAGACGGCACGATCACGACGCTGAATTCGCAGCCCGGCGAACGCGTGCTCGGCACGGTGCAGAACGCTGGCACGGACATTATGATCATCTCCGACTTGAGCGCGATGGAGGCGCGCGTGGACATCGGCGAAATGGACATCGTGTTGGTACAAGCCGGCCAAAAGGCAAAGCTCGAAGTGGATTCTTTTAAAGACAAAAAATTTTCCGGCATCGTCACCCAGGTCGCCAACTCGTCCGAAGGATTGAACACCAGTTCGCTCGTGGGCAGCGGTTCGTCTGCTTCCGGACAATCGGCGACACAATTTCAGGTTCGCATCCGGTTTTCCGAAGTCGAATCGTTCCGACCCGGCATGTCGGTTAGTGCGACGATTGAAACTCGAACGCGAACCAATGCCATTGCCGCCCCCATCGCCAGTGTGACGACACGCGTTCTCAAGACGAAAACGAAAACTGGGTCAGCTTCCGTGAAAACTAATTCGCCGCCGACCAACACCAGTGTGACGACGGCGGCGACGAATTCCTCCACCAGTGGCGATGCCAATGCCGCCAAAACCGAAAAAAAAGCGGATAATAAAAATAAACCGGTGGATGTCGTATTCATCATCGAAGGCGACCACGTTAAAACCGTGCCGGTGAAAATTGGCATCAGCGACGACAATTATTGGGAGATCACTGACGGGTTGAAGGAAGGTGATGAGATTGTCATCGGTGGTTATCATGCCATCAGTCACGATCTGGACGACGGCAGAAAAATCGTGAAAGCAGCCGCCGGCTCCGACATGGAAAAACCCAAGTCGTGAGCCTGATTTGCCTCCAGAAGATTTCGCGGTGCTACCAGATGGGCAGCGAGATAGTCCATGCATTGCGGGAAGTAACACTGGAAATCCAGCGCGGCGAATACGTCGCCATCATGGGGCCATCCGGCTCCGGCAAATCCACGCTGATGAACCTTGTCGGCTGCCTTGACACGCCGACCAGCGGCACTTACGAATTGAATGGTAGCCGCGTTAGCGAGATGAACGACAACCAGCTTGCTGAAATCCGCAACAAGGAAATCGGTTTCATCTTTCAAACCTTCAACCTGCTCCCGCGTTCTGACGCGTTGCGCAATGTGGAGTTGCCGCTGGTGTACGCCGGCATTCCGTCAAAGGAGCGCCGGAAACAGGCGTTGGATGCGCTGGCTAGTGTCGGCTTGGCTGATCGTGTGCATCACAAGCCTAACGAGCTTTCGGGCGGCCAGCGCCAGCGCGTGGCCGTCGCCCGCGCGCTCGTAAACAAGCCGTCCATTCTGCTCGCGGATGAACCGACGGGGAATCTCGACTCAAAGACCGGCACGGAAATCATGGGGTTGTTCCATCTGCTCGCAGACAAAGGCAATACCATCATCGTGGTCACGCACGAAGAGGAAGTGGCCTTGCACTCGCAGCGCGTCATCCGCATCCGCGATGGATTGATTGCCAGCGACGAACGGCTAAAAAATAATTCCCCCCCCGGATGAGCTTCTTCACCGAACTGCGCGAAGGATTGCTAATCTCCTGGAGCGCTATCCGCGCGAATAAACTGCGTTCGGTGCTGACCACGCTGGGCATCGTCATTGGCATCGTCACAGTGACATTGATGGGCACGGCAATTGAAGGCTTGAATAATTCTTTCATGAACAGCATTTCGTCCATCGGCGCGGACGTGCTTTATGTGGATCGCCATGGATGGTTTATCATGTCGCGGCAGGACTGGTTGAACGCAATGAAAAATCCCGCCGTCACGCTCGATGAGGTCGAAGTTTTGGAACGGCAAATGAGTCTGGCGGCGGCCATCGCTCCGGTTGCGGAATACAATATTCCGGTTAAATATAAAAAACACGGCGCTTCCAGCGCACCCGTCGTAGGCACAACCGAGCAATATAAAATCACCAGCGGCTTGACGTTGGCGAAAGGGCGTTTTCTTTCGGCAGCGGAATGTGACGGCGGCCGGCCGGTCTGCGTCATCGGGTGCGATCTGGCCACCAACCTTTGTCCGGATGGCTCGCTTATCGGTGAAACCATTTCCGCCAATCGCCATGATTTTGAAGTGGTCGGCGTGCTGGAAAAACAAGGTGGCTTTGCCGAAAGCGGTGGCTTGGACAACGAAATCATCGTGCCCATCAACCAGTTTACCCGTGCGTTTTGGTCGCGGCCGGATTACGACATCCAGGTGAAAGTGCGAAATCTTGACGAACTGAATGACGCGAAAGAGGAATTGCGCGTGGTACTCCGGCGGTTACGCCACATTGCGCCTGGCGAACCAGACAATTTTTCCATCAACCAGCAGGATCAGTTTCTGCAGATGTTTCACAAGGTCGCTGGCACAATTGAAGCTATCGGCCTGTTCATCACCGGATTGTCGCTGTTTGTCGGCGGCATTGGCATCATGAACATCATGTTTGTTTCGGTCGCGGAACGGACACGGGAAATCGGCGTGCGCAAGGCCATCGGTGCCAAGAATCGCACCATCCTGCTGCAATTTTTGATCGAAGCCGCTTGTATTTGTTTAATCGGCGGCATCATCGCACTGATGATCGCCTGGCCCGCGACGCTGTTGTTGAAGAAAGCGATGCCGGCGGTGATGTCTCCCACCATCGTGGGCATTTCGTTACTGGTTTCAGCGGTGACCGGCATATTGTCCGGCTTTTTCCCCGCGTGGCGCGCCGCGCGCATGAACCCAGTGGACGCCTTGCGCAATGAATAGGAAATTTTACTCCATATTCACTGAGGCGCGCGAAAGTTGCACCATGGCCTTTGGCGCAATCGCCGCGCACAAGTTGCGTTCGGCACTGACGCTGCTTGGCGTAATGGTTGGCGTATTTTCTATCATCGTCGTGATGACAGCCATGCGCGTGATGCAAAGCAATATCGAGCGGCAGTTAAGTTCGCTGGGCAGCGAGACGTTCATGGTGCGAAAATGGCCGGGCACTTTCATCGGCGTGTCGAGCGGCGACTACGAAAAATACTGGCGGCGTAAAAACGTCACGATATCGGATGGCAAGCGGTTGCAGGAAAAAATTACGCTGCCCGCGAATATTGGGATCGAATCCCAGTTTTGGTCCGGAGAAATCAAGACACGATACAAAACCAGCGCGCCTACGGTGATTCTATATGGCGAAACTCCCGGCAGCTTCCCCGCGCACAACTGGAATCTCGCCGCCGGCCGGTTGTTGCTGGACGCCGACGTGGACAGCGCCCGCAACGTCTGCGTGCTGGGCTTTGGACTGGCGACGAACATTTTCCCGAACAGTTCAGCGGTAGGAGAATTCATCAAGATTGATGGCATAAATTACAGCGTTATTGGCGTGCTGGAGGGCAAAGGCGGCGCGATGGGCGGCGACCAGGATAATTTTGTGGTGGTGCCGATTTCGACCGGCCTCAACCGCTACGGTCGCTGGTGGCGCAGCCTGAATATTCTCGTGCAGGCACCTGACCGCGCGAGCTACGACGCCACCGTTGATGAAGTGCGCGGGGTGATGCGCATCATTCGTAAAGTGCCACCAGGCAAGGAGGATGATTTTGAGATCGCGTCAAACAATTCGATGATTGAGCAGTTTAACAATTTCACCCGCTCTGTGCGCATCGGCGTCGCGGTGGTCAGTTCCATCGCGCTGCTGGCGGCAGGCATCGGCATCATGAACATCATGCTCGTCTCGGTCACCGAGCGGACGCGCGAAATCGGCATCCGCCGCGCCATCGGCGCGAAGAAACGCAACATTATGGTGCAGTTCATCATGGAAGCCATCGCCCTGTGCGAGGCCGGCGGCGCGTTCGGTGTGGTGTTCGGCATTCTGGGCGGCAATCTTTTAGCGTTGTTCATGCGACTGCCGCCGGTCATTCCCATGGACTGGGTCATTATCGGTCTGGCGATCTGCTCCGTCGTGGGAATTGTTTTTGGCACCTACCCGGCGTGGAAAGCGGCTAATCTCGATCCGATTGAATCCCTGCGCTACGAGTAAGTGAGATCGCATAATTGCCGAAGGTAAACTGGCGGGATCAGGGCGGGGGACAAGTTTTTGGCAGTGCCTTAATTAGGATTTGCTCCCACTTTGACATTCCGCGCTCAATTTGTTTGCTGCCTCACACGGGTATGCTGGACAAAACTAAAATACTACACGGGCGGTGGGGGAGCCGAAAAGCGAGCCGTTTGATTTCCGGCATTATCCCGCCGTTATCGGCATTGTCATCGGCGTCGTGCTGACGCTTTTCAACTGAATTGGCAACGACGCCATACCCGCTCAAAGTCATTTTGGCGCGGTCGCTTCGATCAATTGCACCGGCCCCAGCAGACCGGCTTCCTCCAAAGGTGTTTTCGCCGTCAGCTTGCCGATGTTAGTACGCGTCAACCGCTCCGCCGGCGGCAGGGCGGCATCGCCGATGATGCGGTTCGGCCAGAAATTTACGACCTCGACCTGCAGCTTGTTTTCGCCTGGCGTCACCGCCTTCGTCACCTCCACGCGCCAGGGCGGGCACCAGACGATGCCGCAGGATTGGCCGTTCACTTTCACCTCGGCCAGTTCGCGCACGTCACCCAAGTCCAGATATAGGGACTGGGATTTGGTGTCTGAGATTGGGGTTGGCAAGGTGAACGTCTTTTCATAAACGGCCGTTCCCGAGTAAAACTTGATGCCCGGCTCGGGACGCAACGGCCAGCTCACAAGCGAATCAAACTGCGCGGTTTCCGGCCCGCCCCATTTGGGGTCGAAGTGCACCGTCCACGCGCCGGTTATTTCCTGCAGCTGCTTCCAATCAAGGTTATTGGATTGGGTCGTTGCCGGATGAACGGAGGCCCGTGCGCGGAAAACCACAAACCACGAACCGCACGGCGCGAAATCGAGCGGCACGATGGTGCGCCCGTCCTTTTCAGTGTAAGCGGTGGCAAATTGGTGCTCGCCGGTCACGGCGTTCCATAATTCCGGCGCCTTCCCGCTCACGCGGAAGGCGCAGTCCATCGCGACGGCATTCGTGGCCCGGTTCGCCACGAAATATATTTCCGTCTCACCGGTCGTGCGGTGGAGGGAGTCAAAGCTGGCTGATGGTTTTGAGTTGTTGGCGGATAAGGGTTCGCAGTCGGGCGGCACGCCGTCGGCCAGCAGGACTTCGCGGGCGGTCTTCCCGGCGAAGACGCGGCCGGGGCCGGCTTGGCCGCCCCACAGTTCATCCGCCAGTTTTTTCACAGCGGCGTCGGTGGAAACCCCGTTTTGGAGTGTTTCACCGCGCAGCGGCTTGGGCCCGATGACCGTGGCGCCGGCCGCGACGAGTGACTTGATCTTTTCCAGGACCCGCAACGAAATCATGTCGCGCTCCGGCAGCACCAGCACGCGATAATTGATCCCGTCCGGCAGAAAGATTTTTCCATCCTTCACCGTGGCGCGTTCCACCAGTGCCTCGGCCGTGATGACGTCGTAATCGTAGCCCGGTTCGAGGTGCGCCGGGTTGGAGGACTTGAGTTGCGCAAAATTCGGGACGTGGTCGCCATAGTAATACAGCACGTCGGCGGCGAAATGGCCTTGCTGCAGCATCCACTGGCAGCGGTCAATATAGCTGAAGAACGGCGCGGACTTCGGCCACCACGTCACCTTGGGATTCAGGTGCGTGCCGGCAAAATACTGCTGGCCGGGAATGCCGGTGTCGTCCGGCGAGCACACGAACGCGTGCCAGACGAGCACATTCAATCCTTCGCACAGCGCCTTGTCGAAACAGGGTTTCAGATTGTCCCAGATCTTTTCCTGCCAGTGCGGCCCGATGGTGGTGAAGCCTTCGGCAAAGACATATGGATGCCCGTAGGTATGGGCCGCGCTGGCGGGCTGTTTGACGAAGAAGCGGTTCGTGTCGCCGATGCGGTGCGTCCAGGACCACGCCCAGAATTCGCTCATCGGCGCGTCGTCCCAGCCGAGGCAGCGCTGCGCGTCAATCGGCACCGCGTGCGGCCCGCCGCTTTCGGGATGGATGCTGATGCCGTGCTTGTGGGCGTTGTCGCGGAACCGCCGGTAGTGCCCGTCAATCGCCAGATCGCCGAGCGTCTGGCGGTAATCGAACAGAAAACGGTCGCTCGCCTCGCGGCTGTCCACGATCCGCCCGGCCAGCACCGGCAGCCACGGCGTCAGGTCGTAGCCGCGCCGTTTCTGAAATTCTGCGCGGAGCGTCGGTGTCCAGTTGGCCAGTTCCACCTCCCAACTGTCGGTGTGCAGATACTTTAAGGTTTTTCCGGCGAGCGATCCGGCGTCAGCGATCAGCGGTTCGACAATTTTGTCCCAGTAATTCTGAAAGGCGGTGGCGCTGTAAACGTCAATCGCGTAGCCATTCCAACCGTCGCTGCACGTCGAGACATAGGCATGGTCGCCGATAGTGTAGCCAAATCTCAATATCTGCCAGTCGCCCGCCGGCGCGTTCCAGCGCAGGGTACCGTCTGGTGAAAGTTTTCCGGACAGGTCCATCACGTCCGCCGCCTCGGCATCCTGTTCGCCGGGCGGGTTGGAAATTTCGGCGAATAGCGGCGAGGAGTCCGGCGAAGAGAACGGCTTGAGCGATTCCTGGAGCGCCTTCTGTTTCCAGTTTTTCAGCGGCGGATGGCTGGCCGGAAACTTGGTCATCACTTCCGGCAGTTGCAATTCGGCCACTTGCACATTGCGCGGGGCGGCGGGGTTCTTCGGATCAAACGCGTCCTGGAACAGCACGCGAATGGCGCGGGCGGTGACGGGGGGGAAATTCACCACCGCCTCGGCTCCATCTTTCACGGCAAAGGCTTTGACGGCGTCAAAATGGTTGCCATCCGTGGAAACTTGCAGTTCGCAGTTGCGCGGGCCATAGCCGGGGCGGCCTAGAATTTTCAATACCGACAGGACCGCTGGTTTTTCCAGGCTCAATTGCAGCCATTCGGAATGCTGGCGGGACGGACCTTCGCCGGCCTGTGTGCCGCGGGAAACCCAAAACGTAGCGGCGTCGCCATCCCCGGCCAGTTCTGCCAAATGTCCCGGCAGGCTGGAACTGGCGGTGAGGGTGCTGCTGTTGCCCGACGTGTCCTTCCGGCGGTAAGCAACCACCGCCGTGTCGCGATAATAATCCTCGCGCGCCGTTGGCGGGGGCAATTTCAGCGTCAGATGGGTGCCGCCGGAAGTCTTCAGTTCGGACCAGACGTATTTCTTGGCGGCATCCTCCGGCGTCACCACCGGCCCGCCCAAATTCCAGCCGCTCTGGATATTCAGGCTGATTTCGAGTCCGAGCCGGTTCGCTTCGCGCAACGTATGTTTGTAAAGTTCACGCCAATCCGGCGTGAAAAATGTCGGACCGTGCGGCACGGGAGCATTGCCCTCTTGCGCCGCGCCGTTTGCGTCAAAGATGACCGCGCCGCCGAAGCCTTTGGCCTTCATTTCTTCGAGATCGTGCGTGATGGACGCCTTGGTGACATTGCCGTTGAGCCACCACCAATAAGCCCGCAGTCGGGCGGTGTTCGGCGGATTACGCCAGCCGGCTTCCAAACTGTAAGCCGTCTCAGATTGCGCCAAACTGCTGGCTAAAACCGATATGACAACGGATGCAAAAATAATTGTTCTCATGGTTTTTGGAGCATTCGGACGGGATCGGAATGGATATTTTATTGATGCGATAATCTGTTCAATGCTGAATCAATGTCACCGGCCCGAGCAGGCCGGAGGGCAGCAGTGGCGAGTTCTTTTTAAAGGGATTGTAAGTGGTCGAAGTGAATTGTTTTTCCACCGGCAGCGCCCGGTCGCCGATGAGGCGGTTCGGCCAAAGATTCGCCACTTCAATTTCCAATTCGTTTTTGCCGGGCCGGATGGCGCGGCTGACCTCCACCCGCCAGGGAGGACACCAGACCACGCCGAGATCGCGCCCGTTCAGGCAGACGCGCGCGAGGTTTTTTACGACCCCCAAATCCAGAAAGAATTTATGGCCGGCCACCGGCGATTTGTCCGGCAGCGTGAAGGACTTCCGATAAACCGCCTTGCCGGAGTAATATTTGATGCCCGCCTCCGCGCGCTGGCTCCAATCGTCGAGTGAATCAAACGTGATTTTTTCGGGCCCGCCCCATTTCGGATCGAAGCTGACTTCCCAAGCGCCGGTGAGCGTCACGTCCAAGGCGCGAAGGTCTGGAATGGTTTTTTCTGAAGACGCCGCGGGCGCCGCCGGCTGACGGAAAATGATAAAGCAGGATTCCAGTGGTTCGAATCGCATAAGGATGCTCGTGCCACCGGCGACGGTCGCAAATTCCGGCAGCACCCGCGTCTCGCCGGTCAGCGGATTCCAGAGTTCGGGTTGTTTCCCGCTGACCCGAAACTGGCAGTGCGTATTGACGGTTCGCTCTTCGCGGTTCGCTTCGCGGTTCGCCAGAAAATAAATCTCCGCGACGCCGTCGGACCGGTGGGTGAACCGGATGGGGCCGTCAGCGGCAAAATCCGGCGATACGCCAAATCCGTTCAGCAGATTGGTGATGATGGCAAAATCGCCGTATTGGTCCAACGGTTGGATGTTTGTCGCCCGCCAGAATATCCGGCCTTTGCCGAAGGTGTGCGTTAAAACGGTTTTGCCGTCAATGTCGCCCCAAAGTTCCCTGGCCAGCTTTTGGACGGCTTCGTCGCATTTGGGATAATCCTGCAGACTGGGTGATTTGATGGGCGGCGGGCCAAACACGGTTGCGCCGCTGCGCACGAGTTCCTTGATTTTCTTAAGCAGGGCAGGCGTCATCGTTTGCCGTTCCGGCAGGACGAGAATTTGATAGCGAGTGCCGCCGGGGAAAATTATTTTCCCGTCTTTGACCCGGGCGCGTTCGAGCAGGGTTTCCGGCGCGCAGCCATCAAAATTGTAGCCAGTGTGATCCGGCAGGCTGCCCGCCGAGGCGGAAACCGGCGGCCGAAAAACGTGCGGCGCACCCTCTGCCGCGAGGAAACAAACGTCGGCCACCGTCACGCCGCGTTGCAGGAGATACTGGCAGCGGGCCAGATATTCGTGATAGGCGGGAACCATGTCCCACCAGGTTTGCGTGCGGTCCCAGTGAACGCCATACCGCCCCATCGTCATGCCGGGCCAGCGGTTGGTATCCGGCTGATGCTGCATCCGGTGAAAATCAAAACGATTTACGCCGGTGCAAAATGCCCAGTCTCCCTGCGCTTTCAAGGCAGCGGGGTCGGCTTTCCAATCTTCGCCCGGTTCGCTGGTGAAAGCTTCCGCGGCCACCACGCTCCGGCCGCAGGTGTGTGCGATGGACGCCGCCTCAATGACACTGTAGGCCGTATCGTATCCAAAATGCCAGAATTCGCATTGCGGCACGTCCGCCACGAGGCCCAGCGTCAGGTCGCCGGCCGGGTTCAGATCGTAGGGCTCGACTGAAAACGTCAATCCGTTTTTGTGCGCCAGATCCCTCAAATGGCCGAGATGATTTTTCACCACCAGTTCCTGCGCGGTGTGGCGCACGTCCCACAAGAAGCGTTCGGAAATTTCCGGGCTGACCACAATCCGGCCGGAGAAGGCAGGCAGATATTTCAGCGGGTCGTAGCCGCGCCGTTCCCGAAATTCCCTGCGAAAATCCGGCGACCAGTTTTGCGCGCCCATTTCCCAGCTGTCGAAATGCAGCATGGTCACGCCGCCTTCGCGGTTGGTGTGCGGCCCGGTCTGGGCCAGGATTTTTTTTGTGAAGTTCTTGAAATGCTCGTCCAGGGCTGCCGGCGTGAATTTATCGGTTTCAAACCCAAGCCCTGGTCGTGGTGCCGGCCGGGTCGTTTGCCCGGTCGTGGTGCGGCCGAATCGCATGATGGTCCAGCGTCCTGGCGGCACATCCCAATCCAGTTTGCCATCGGCGGATATTTTCCCCGTCAGGTCAATCGTGCGGCTGGCGGTAATGCACTCAGCGGCAGGCAGCGACGGAAATTCCGCCGGTGCGGGTAGAAATGGTTTCACGCCGGGCCTCGAGGAAAATGGATCGCGGTAATAAAGCGCCTTTTCGTCGGCATCCGCAATCCGGTTGGTTCCGTCGGGCGTCGGGAATGCCAGCACCGCAACGTCGCGGTAAAAATCCTTCCATTCCTTGTTAAGTTCAGCCGTCAAAGTCTTTTCACCAAAATACGGTTTGCGCGGCTGCGGACGCGGCAGTTCGCCCGTCCAGGTTTGCGGGCCGGTGACATTGGTTTCACTGGCGACCAGATGCTGCATGGATTGCTCCGGTTTTACCCACGGTCCGCCCGTTCCGCACCAGCCCGGCCCGGCCCCCAGCGCAATTTCAATACCGAGCCGGTCCGCCTCATGCGCGGCGTGAGCGATCAGCTTCAACCATTGCGGGCTCATCAAATCCACCGGCCCGCGCGGGATGCCGATGTTTACCTCCAGGAAAATCGCGCCGCCGATGCCCGCCTGTTTCATGGCCTCCAAATCCGCCGTCAAGCCCTCGCGCGTCATGTTGCCGTCCATGAAATACCAATAGACCCACGGCCTGGCACTGGCGGGCGGATGGATGAAACTTTCGTCGAGCTCGCCGGCGATAACCCTTGGGCTCATCGTCATTAGAATTGCGGCGATGACTGGAAGTAAATTTTGAGTGAAGCGGGCGGATTTGGTTTTGAGATTCTTTTTCATGACCGGCTATTTCAAATCAATGGTTTTGATTTTCTGCAACGACACTGGGCCAAGCAGTCCTGCGGGCAGGAGGGATGATTTTTTGGACTTTGTCGCCGCCGTGACCGAAGTGTGCCGCTGCTCCACCGGCAAACCTGCGTCGCCCACGAGGCGGTTGTTCCAAGTGTTGACGACCTCTACTTCGAGCGTGTTTGCACCGAGCTTGACGGCGGCGGCGATGTCCACGCGATAAGGCGGCTGCCAGAGCGTGCCGAGATCTTGGCCGTTCACCCGCACGACCGCTATGTCGTTGACCTTGCCGAGATCCAGAAAAAATGCGGAGTGCGGAGTGCGGAGTGCGGAGTCGGTTATATCAAACGTCCCGCGATAGGTGACCTTGCCGGAAAAATGCTTGATGCCGTCTTCAGATCGCTGCGTCCAATCGGTGAGCTGGTCGAACATTACTTTCTCCGGCGCGCCCCAACCGGGCGGGAAACTCACTTCCCACGGTCCGCTGATTTCCACCGGCGCGGGTGCGTCCGCAATTTTCAACGAGCGTGTTTGGCCGTCGGCGAACTTCAATTCGTAATCGCCTGCCAGACCGCCTTGGGCGGTGATCCGGCCATCAGGCTTGCGCGTCAACTGGAGCGGAAACGCGTCCGCAGTATCGCTGGGCTGCGGCATGGAGGTTGCGAGTTGGGCGATTTCGTCGCCGCTCAAAGAGCGGGAAAATTGTGCGATGTCGCCCAGTTTGCCGCGAAATTTTGAGTCACCCTGTCCCACGCCAGAATGCACGATGTGCGTACTCTTCAAACCCGTCCGCGCCAGCACGCCGTTCAGATACAGATTCGGCTGGCCGTCGCGATACACCACGGCCACGTGCGCCCAGTTTGTGAGCGTTGCCGCCTGAACCAGCGTGGGCGCAAAATAATTCCCGCCATGCTCGAACACGCAAACGCCGTTACGGCCGACGGCCAATCCACCGCCGGCGTGCGCAACCCCGCCAAAACCGTTGCCGTGCGGCGGAAAAAATACATCATTGCGCTGCTCGGTCATGCCCACGACACCGCTGTTCGCCTCGCGGACGAGCGTGGTGTCATCGGCGGGTTTCACCCAGACGGCGAAAGTGAAATTATTCGCACTATCGCTGACAACGTCATCGCTGGCCGCCGGCTTCATCCTGGTGCCAAGAATTTCCTGACCGTTGCATACCACCGACACGATATGTTCAGACTTGGGTGCGGCTTTTTCGCGGAACACCACAAACACCGAACCCGCCGGTCCAAAGGACAACGGAAGCCGTACGACGCCATCCGCCGCGTCGTAAATCGCTGGACGCTCGATGCGGCCGGAATCCGGCCACCACAATTCCGGCACTTTGTCACCGACGCGGAAGGCGGCGGTCGTCACCAGCGATTTCGCTTTGGGGTTGGCAACAAAATAAATGTCTGCGTCGGAGCTGTGCCGGTGGGTAAAACCGAGCTTCGCCGAATTTTCAAAATCCGGTTTCAAACCCAGCTCGGCAAAAATGGGGTCAAGACCCTTGCCCCGGAAGACACGACCTTTGCCCAATTGATGTTCACCCGGCTGTTTCGGGTCGGCCCTGCCCCAGAGTTCGCGGGCTAGCGCCTGCACTTCGGCGTCGCACTTCGGAAAATTCTCCAGACTCGGCGAACGCGATGGCGGCGCTCCGACAACTGTCGCGCCGGCCTTCACGAGTGCGCGGATTTTTTTCAGCAGCTCGGGCCTCATCGTTGCCGACTCCGGCAACACGAGCAGGCGGTAGCTCATGCCGTCCGGCAGCACCAACCGGCCGTCCTTCACCGCCAGCCGGTGCTCAATCACGTCGGCGTTGATGAAGTCATAGTCAAATCCCGGCGGCAATGGCGGCTGTTGTGGACCGGCCATTTTGGGTGCGTCCTCGCTGATGAAATAGGCCACATCCGCCACATGTTTGCCGGTCTGCAAAAGCCCGCTGCACCGCCGCAGATAATCAATCCACGCCTTCGACTGTTCGAACCAGGTGTTGTTCCGGTTGAATTCCGTGCCAAACCAGGCATTGACGCCGGGAATTTTTTCGTCCGTTGGCTGGTGAATATTAACGTGGAACACGAACTGGTTGATGCCTTCACAGAACGCCCAGTCCCCGCGCGCCTTCAAGTCGCGGGGCGAGTTGATGAACGCCGGACCGCCCGTGAACGCCTCCGCCCACGTGACCGGCTTGCCGTAGATATTGGCCGCCGAAGAAGCGTCGCGCAATTCATACCGGCCCAGATAGTCCGTATCCCGCTGGTCCAGAAAATTGCCATTGGCCCAGAACTCGCCGGCGATCTCATCGCATTCACCGCCATACAACAGGAACTCGCTGGGGAAACCCCAATGCCCGTAGTTCTCCAGCCACATCTTCATGCCGTGCTCATGGCACAAGTCGCGCAGGCCGCCGACGTAATCCCGCGCCACCCGGTCCGCGACCAGGCGCCGCAAGTCCCAGAGAAAACGATCCGATTGATCCACGCTGCCGACAATGCGCCCGGTCATGACCGGCAGGAACGGCAGTGGGTTATAACCGTAGCGCTTCTGAAAATCCGCCGCGAAGCCGTCCGTCCAATTCTCCGGGCCCATCTCAAAGCTGTCGGCCACGACGTGCTTCCAGGACTTGCGATCCGCCGCCGGCAGCCGGTGGAGCAGATTGCCGACATACGCCTCGAAGTGCGACCGCAACGGGGCGCGATTCATCTTGTCCACTTCCAATCCGGTCGCCTCCGGCGGCGCCGGAGCGTTCTTTGTGCCGGTCGGTGTCATCGCCGTGCGCAACACGATCCAATCGCCCGTCGGCACATCCCACTGCAATATCCCGTCCGCCGTCATCAATTTGCTGAGATCGCGCACCACGTCCGGTTTGACGATCAAACCGGACGCATCCGGTTCGGCTTCGGCGGGCCAGGTGTAAAAATCATAAAGCGGATGCGGATCCTGACATACCTTTTGCAGCGATTTCTCCGCGTAACTTTCCACGCGCGCTGCGGGCGAGAGCTGGATGTCGCCGGTTTCGCAGGCCGCCGAAAATTTCAACTGGAAAAACCGTGCGGTAGTAGCCGGAAAGGTTGCCACGACCGGCGCGAGCGGCACGGGGCCGACGTTGACCACCAGGTTGTGCCGGTCAATCGCGAACTTTTTTACCGTTCGATATTGCTGCCCGTCGTCCGACGCCAGCAATTCTGCCGAGACGTTCATTTTGTTCGCGGGCTGCACCGTCACGCTCCGTGCCGTGAACGGCGACGGCATCTCGAAGGTCACCAGCGTTGGCGTGCGCGCTGTGATCTTTGCCCGTTCGCCTTCGCCGGCCGGAGCCCGAAACGCCAGCACCGCAAGGTCTTGAAACTCGCCCGGCGGGAGCGGCAGTTTGCCGGCAAAATGTTGCGGCCCGTGCAGCCGCAATTCCGGCAGCGTGACGTAACGCATCGCCTGCGAGGGTTTCACCCACGGTCCGCCCGATTGACTCCATCCCGGCGAATTAAACAAGCCAACGTCCACGCCCAGCCGAGTGCCTTCGCGGATGGCGTGTTCGATGAAACTCCACCATTCATCCGTAAGCGCCTTGGACGTACTGCTCGTCGGCGTGCCGCTCTGGCCGCTGATGACACCGATGTAACCTTCGCCGATGCCGACGCGCTTCATCGCTTCGAGATCGCGCGTGATGCCCTCCTTCGTGATCTGTCCGTCCATCCAATACCAATAGCAGCGCGGTTGGGTGTGGCCGGGTGGATTGGCAAAATCGTCTCCCAGCGTGCCGGCGCGAACGGTGCAGGCAAGGAAGCCGGCGAGCAATAGGTGCAGTTGTTTCATGGCGTTGTTAGATTATCAGAGGTTGTGAATTTTGGTTTGATCAACAAACCCGGCTGACTTCCAGATCGAGCAGCCGGCCCAGCTTCTCCAGCTTCGCTGCGATATGGCCGACGCCGACCGCGCAGTGATGGGCAGGGCCATGCGCGTTCCAGTCGTTCGCGAACTGCCGCGCCCCGATGCTGAATTTATAGCGCGAATTCGTGTTGCCGATTTCCAGAATCGGGCCGGGCACAGATTCGCCCTCGGCCACGAGCAGTTTTAATTTTCCATCCGCCGTTTCCACGACCGACAACAGTGTCACCGCGCCGTGCTTCACGGACATTTCCACCGAAAGGCCCCGGCCCACTTTGCCGTGATAGACTTTCAGCGGACGCACCTTCGTCTTGCCTTCGGCAATTTTGATGTGGCCCGGCCCATCGTGGCCCATCAGGACCACGTCGGCGGCAAAATCCATCGCGTAGTATTCTGTGAACGAGCCGCCGACACCGAAAGAGTCCATGATTTTCATGGCCTGCGCGTTCTTCACCTCGTATTCGCCGGCCACCGGAACGCCGCGCGCCGTCAGCAGCGAATTGCCCAGAATGATCGAGCTGATGGCGTCCTCGTTCTCCGCGTTGCCCGTGCCATTGTAGAAATAGGCTAGCGAGCCAAGGTCGTGCGCCTTTACCAGGCGATCGAGTGCCACGGATGTTCGCGCGGCACGTTCCAGTTCCGCCAGCGAACAGTCGGCTTGTACGTCAAAAACCTTTTTGAACTTGGCGACACGCTCTTTGATTTGCTTCGCGGAAACGGCCCGACGCAGAGCAGCAAGTTCGTCCACTTCTATAATTTCCATGTGGCCGCCGAACGTGGCGCATTGCCGCGTCGTGTCCGAGGAAATATCCAACATCCCGCCGTAGTAATGGCCCATCAAACCGAGCCGATTGTGAAACATCGTGTGTGCTACGCGGGCGGCTTCGATCCATGCGTCCACTTCGTTCCAGCAGACCGGATCGTCGTGCAGCATCCCGGTGACCTGGTGGAAATCAATGCCCGCCCGTTTGAAGACGTTGGCGATTTCCGGCACCGGGCACGCGGCGCAATGCGCCAACCATTCGCCGGTCATTCTGGTGCGGTCGCCCAGGGCGTTGAATTTCTCGTAGTCAATCGCCGCCGCCGGCGCGAGGTTCAGGATGATGACCGGCACCTTCGCGCGCTGCACCACGGGCAGCACGGTCGAGGACAACGCATACGTCGAGACGTGGAGGAAGATCATGTCCACATCCGCCGCGCGAAACTGGTGGCCGGCCTCCAGCGCCTTTTTCGGCGTGTCAACGAGTCCCAGATTGACGATCTCAACGCCGGGTCGTTGCAGCTTGCCTTCGACAACTCCGAGGTAACCTTCCAGACGTTTTTTTAGCCCGGCGAACTGCGGCCAGTAAGCGTTCAGGCCGATGCCGAAAAGACCGATTTTTGCTGGATATTTCATGGTGATGGCTGGTGCGTTGTTAACATCGGTTCGGCGTGATGTTCATAATCTGCCAAAAATATTCAATGACGGCATTCCAATTTACATTGAAAATATGCCGGAACACATACAAAATCTGCCGCCAAAGCTTGTGAGCAAAAACTACTTTGCCTACCTGCCGGAAAACCAACTCTGTGCCGCCTGGGGGTGCACGGTAACGGCGCTGGGGCACACGAACATCCGGCCAGGCTCAAGCTATCCGCCTCAACGTCACCCGGATGATCACCACTTCACCTGGGAAAGCGGGCGGATCATTGATGCCTTCCAAATCGTCCAAATCACCCGCGGACACGGCATGTTTGAATCTGCCCGAACCGAAGGAGCGCAACCCATCGAAGCAGGCAGTTTGTTCCTGCTTTTTCCCTCCGTATGGCATCGATATGCGGCGGATCCCCGCGTGGGCTGGACGGAAAACTGGGTAGAGTGTCGCGGTCGCGCCTTCGATACTGCCCTCGCGAGCGGTGCTTTAAATCCCGAGCATCCAACCCAACTGGCAAATAAAGATTTGGCCCATGTTTTTAATGAAATCCATGCGTGGGCAGCACGCGATCCGCTGGCCAATCAAGGCGTTATTTCCGCGCTTAGCCTGCAACTCCTGGCACTGTTGCTCCGTGACGCCACGCCGGTCAATAGCAACCAGGAGGCGAAGCTCATCCAACGCGCCATGATGCTCATGCTGGAGCGCTCTCACGAACCGCTCAACATGCCGCAACTGGCCCGGGAGTTGAATGTCGGTTACACTCGTTTTCGGGAGTTGTTCAAGGCCCATGCCCATATCAGCCCGAAACAATATCATCTGCGCATCCGGCTGGACCGCGCCCGAGATCTGCTTCGCAACACCGACAAGCCCTTGAAAGAAATCGCCCAATTGCTGGGATTTCATTCCGCCTTTCATTTCTCCTATCAATTTCGCGTGACACAAGGCCTTTCACCCCGGGCTTGGCGGGAACAAGCGCGATTACCACAAAGACAAAATCAGCCGGCGCGAACTGGAATTGCTGGGTGAATTTTACAAGCTGGGAGCACAAGAACCAGACGAATGAAAGATAAACGGTGTAGCGCGAACTGCTCGCACACCCGCTCTCCTTTGACATTCGGTGCCCACACGGGCATGTCGGACAAAACCAATATCACTTCACGAGCGGAGAGGCCGAAGGGGGGAGCCACTTCGAATCTGCATGACTTTTTGAGTGCCCCTAGCCGCACTTTTCAACCGCCGTTTACATCCCTTGAAACAACTGCTAAATAATTCCAATGAAATCCCCGACTCATCGCAATCAACCGCTCCGCTGGACCAGGCTCGACTTCCTCAAAACCACCGCCCTCGCCACGGGCGCTGTCAGCTTGGGCGTGCCGACGTTGCTGCGCGGACAAAATTTGAACAGCAAGCTGAACATCGCGGCCATCGGCGTGGGTGGCAAAGGCGCCAGCGACGTTGATTGCTGCAATACCGAAAATATTTTTGCGTTGTGTGACGTGGATACCGTTAACGGCGCCAACACTGTTAAAAAATATCCTGCCGCGAAGTTTTACCGTGATTACCGCAAAATGCTCGACGAAGTGGGCAAGAGCATTGATGCGGTGACGGTTTCCACACCCGATCATTTTCACGCCATCGCCGCCTCCGCCGCCATGCGCATGGGCAAACCCGTTTATTGCCAGAAGCCGCTCGTGCAGACGATTTACGAGGCACGCTATCTCCGCAATCTCGCGGCGGAAACCGGCGTGGTCACGCAGATGGGCAACCAGGGCAGTTCGGCGGACGGCTTGCGCCGCGCGGTAGAATGCATTCAAGCCGGTATCATCGGCCAAGTGAGTCAAGTCCATGTCTGGACCAACCGCCCCATCTGGCCGCAGGGAATGGATCGGCCGGCGGGATCCGACCCGGTGCCGGAGACGCTTGACTGGGACATCTGGATTGGCCCGGCCCCGATGCGACCCTATAAAAAAGATGTTTACAATCCCTTCGTTTGGCGCGGCTGGCTGGATTTTGGCACCGGCGCGCTGGGCGACATGGCCTGCCACACCGTCAACATGCCGTTCCGGGCGTTGCGCCTCGGCTATCCGAGTGAGATCGAAGCCGAAGTCATCGGCGCGATGAACGAGGAATCGTATCCTATCGGTTCCCAAATCCGATTCCAGTTTCCGGCGCGCAAAACGACGGTTCCCGCCGCGAAGCCAACTTTCTTTCACCGGCATGACGTGGTGGAAAACGGTCCCGCCACGCTGTGGTGGTATGACGGAGGGAAAGCTGATGCCACCAAGCCCCACGGCCATGACTTCAGCAACAAGCCGCCGCGCGAACTGACGGCCGACGTCGAGGAGATGCTCGGCGAGGTTCCCAACAGCGCCTGCCTGCTCATCGGCGACAAGGGCAAAATCTTTTCCCCGGACGATTACGACAAACAATTTTTCGTCAAACTCAACGGCGAAAGCAAATACCGCCACTATTCCAAGCACGAGGCGCTGGCCGCCATCCCGCAGGTGGTGCCGCGCAATCCGCACAAGGGCGACAACGATTTCCGCCAGCATCAGGAATGGATTTCGGCCATCAAGGCCGGCAAGCCGGAAGACTGCTACTCGCGCTTTGCGGTCGGCGCGCAGCTCACGGAAATCATGCTGCTGGGCTGCGTCGCTCTGCGCGTCGGTAAAAAAATCCAGTGGGACGGCCCGAATATGAAGGCGCTCAACTGCCCGGAAGCCGCGCCGTTCATCCAGCGCGAGAACCGCGCCGGCTGGAAACTGTCGTAAGCCGGTTCCGAAAATCAAAAAGCAGGTTGCCGTTCTCCCGTTTGACATTCCGCGCGCGATTTGTTTTGCTGCCAACTGATTCAGGGCATGCCGAAAAGACCAAGTTCACTGCATGGGATGAACCGGCCGAGCCAGATAGAAAATCTGGGAAAAGGCTCACGCCGGTCACGGGCGAGAAACCATATGGGAAATGTCAGTTCAAGAATTTGACACCGGTGGCGTGAGCCAAAGAAAACTCCCCAATGAATTATTCGATCCTATATCCTGCGGTGCTCGAGCACGCGGCGGCGTTGATCGGCAAAACGCCGTGGGAAGTTTCTCGCAGCGCGCGCTTGCTTTCTCAGGCGCATGTCCGGGCGCACGAAATCTATGCGCACTCACCTGTGGTTTGCGGGATTGATGTTTATCACGCCGAAGTGGAGGCGTGGGGGGGGGGAGTTCGTCCCCAATCGCAAGCCGGAACACCTGCTTTAACCGGTCCCATTTTCGAAAACGTCTCGGACATCTTAAATTTACCTGCGCTAGATCCAGAACACGATGGACGATTCCCGATGTTTTGCGAAGCTGCGTCTGTTGTTTCTGGAAAATTCTCCTGCGAGGTTCAAGTTCCGGTCGCCGGGCCGGTTTCACTCGCCATCGGATTGATCGGGTTTGAAACTCTCCTGTTGGAATTTGCGGAGGCCACCGCCGAAATTGGCGAGGTCATTGCATTTCTCGCCCGGCATCAAACAAAGCTATGTACCAAACTTATTGCGTTGGGATTTAGGCCGGCAATCTATGAATCTGGAGCCGCGCCGCCGCTTATTTCGCCGGAGATATTTCATAGGATTGTGGCTCCGGCATTGAGTGGAGTATTACAAGCTGGCCGAGCAGCAGGCATGCCGCTGACCTGCATCATTGGCGGGAATGTAGCTTTAATTGCGGAGGAAATGCTCCGTTGCGGTCCCGGCTATGTGATATGTCCAGCAGAAACAGATCAGATGGCATTTATGCAGGCAGCTTCGAAATTCCCGGCAATTGCGGTTCGGGTCAATATGCCTGCCAACGTGATGGCTTCAGGAGATCGAATGGCGATTAATAGTACCATTGATAGGCTTCTGCCTTTGGCTCTCAATCATCCGCTGGGGCTCCTTGGAACCGGGGTTGTGCCCTTTGATTGCAAACCGCAATGGGTTCTTGATGCGCAACGATACGCCGAGCAACGAAAAAGTGAGATTTGTGGGCGATGAGACCGATTCATATAAAAAGTAGCTTATCTCAAGCCTCCGATTTTGACGGAGGTCGCTGACATTTCGTCACTGGTCTGAATATACAATTTTCATCCCATAATCCGTTTTCTCCAATTTATCGAAACCATTTGGCCATTGAGCTGTTTCATCATTAACATTGCGTCATGTCATTCACCTCCTTTGCCGCCAGTCGGGTAACCTACCAGAAAATCGCCGCCAATATCGCCTTGGTCATGCGCGGGCAGGAAACCGCCACGCGGCATCTGCTCGCAACGATGGCTGCTGGCGGCCATGCGCTTTTGGAGGATTTCCCTGGCACCGGCAAGACGACGCTCGCCAAGGCGCTGGCCAAATCCATCGACGCGCAGTTCAAGCGGCTGCAATTCACTCCGGATTTGCTGCCGTCGGACATCCTTGGCGTTTCCATTTTCAGCCAACGTGACCAGCAGTTCCATTTCCATGAAGGCCCGGTATTCACCAACATTCTACTCGCCGATGAAATCAATCGCGCCTCGCCACGCACGCAGTCGGCCTTGCTCGAAGCGATGGGTGAGGCACAAGTCAGCGTCGAAGGCGAACGCCGGAATCTACCGGACCTTTTCTTTGTCATCGCCACCGAGAACCCGGTCGAATTTCGCGGTACTTATCCATTGCCCGAGGCCCAGATGGACCGCTTCGCGATGCAATTTACGCTGGGCTATGTGACACCACAGGAAGAAGTCGCCATTCTCTCTGCCCAGGAGCACAAGCATCCGCTCGACGTATTGAAGCCGGTCGTGACGCTCGCCGATGTCGTCACGCTAAAACGGGCTGTGGAAAACATCCGCATCAGCGCCGAATTGAAACGCTACGCTGTTGACCTTGTCGCCGCGACGCGCACCGCCGCTGGCGTGCAGCTCGGTGCCAGCCCGCGGGCGTCCATTGCGCTGATGAAAATCGCGCAGGCCGAGGCGTTGTTCGACAATCTGGAATTCGTCACGCCGGAGCAGATCCAAAAACTCGCCGTGCCGGTCATCGCCCACCGGCTGGTGCTGGATCCGCAATCGCGCTTTTCCGGCCTGACCACGCGTGGGGTGGTCGAGGAAGTTGTCAAAAAACTGCCTGTGCCGGCGTGAGACTGATCTACAAACTGATTTATTGGAACTACCACGCCACTTCCGGCTTGTGGTATTGGGCGCGGCGGCGGTTCACGTTGGCGGGTTTGTGCGTGGCCGGCGGCTTTCTGCTGGCCGGGATAACCGGGCTGGACATCGAGAACACCGTTATTTACCAGTCGTTTGCGCTATTGCTGTCATTTTTGCTGCTCGCGTTCGCCGGCAGTTTTTTCATCCGCGCCAATTTTTCTGCGACGCGTTCATTGCCGCGCTTCGGCACGGCTGGTCAGCCTCTGAAATACCGTGTCACTGTGAAAAACCTGACGGCAAAACCACAGGTCGGCTTGACGTTGCTGGAAGAACTCGCCGATTCGCGCCCGGGCTTCGACGAATGGCTCGCATTCCAACTTGCCGAAGGCAAACGCGTCAGGCCGTTTCGTGTGGCGCAGCGCCGCCGGACAAATCTATTCCGCCAAGCAAATGTGAAAAACGCTGAAGTTCCGCCGTTGATGTCGTGTGGCGAAGCGGAGGCGAGCGTGGAATTGCTGCCGCTTCGACGCGGCATTTTGCATCTGACCGGCATCACGCTCGCACAGACAGATCCGCTGGGCTTGTGTCGTGCGCTCCGGAAAATTCTTGTGCCACAGACCATCTTGATTTTGCCGAAGCGTTATCCGCTGCCACCCATCACGCTGCCGGGCGCGTTGCGTTACCAGGAGGGTGGGGTCGCACTCGCCTCGAACGTCGGGCGCAGCGAGGAGTTCGTCGCGCTGCGTGATTACCGCTACGGCGACCCGCTACGGCATATCCACTGGCGAAGTTGGGCGAAGACCGGCAAGCCGATTGTGAAGGAATTCGAGGATGAATTCTTCGTGCGCCACGCACTCGTGCTGGACACATTCGACGACGAGCCGAACAGCGAAATATTAGAAGAGGCGGTATCCGTCGCCGCGTCGTTCGCCTGCACGGTGATGACGCAGGAATCGTTGCTCGACCTGCTCTTCGTCGGCAACCAATCCTATTGCTTCACTGCCGGTCGCGGTCTCGCGCATGGCGACCAAATGATGGAAATCTTGGCTTCGGTGAAAAATTGTGCGGACAAAAAATTTGAGGTGCTGGAGCAGCTGGTGTTAAACCACGTTTCGCTGGTCAGCGGCTGCATTTGTGTTTTGCAACGCTGGGACGAACCGCGCCGGAAATTTGTCGAGAAACTCAAGGTGCTTGGCGTGCCATTGCTGGTGCTGATCATCGTGTCACCGGGTGGTGGTATTTCCGGGACGAGCAGTGAACTAATGGAAAAACCGGGAACGATTCGATTTTTGGAGATCGGTAAAATCGCGGAAGAATTGGCGAAACTAAAATGAAAATGCCGCCATTCCTACTGCTTGCGACGCTGGCTTTCTGGGGCTGGCAATCGGATCTTTTGTGGGTCGGCATCGCGCTCGGTGTCGTGCTGGAAAGCCCCCGCTTCATCAAGGTGCGCTTTGATCTGGCGGACGAAGATTTCCGGCGCATCTGGAGTCTTTGCACGGTGCTAACGCTGGCGGTGGCGGCGATTGTCTTCACTACGAACAACGAAGGCGGCAGCGGAATCATCAGCAATCCAACGGTGCGTAACGCCAGCAACGCCACCGTCCACACCGCGACGACGATGTTCCGCTGGTTGCCCATGACGTGGTTTCTGTTTTTCGCCGCGCAAAAATTCAGCGAGCGCGGCGTATTTCCGCTGTCGGCGATTTCGTTCATTTTCCTGGTCCGCAAGCGGCGCGGTACGGATTCCGCATGGGAACGGGTCGTGGATTTTTCGTATCCTTATTTCATCGTGTGTCTGTTCGCGGCGGGCTTTCATGCCAACCAGGAAACGCACACTTATTTTTGGGGACAATGCATTTTACTCGCGTGGGCAATCTGGCCGGCACGATCGCGTCGGTTTGGCGTTTTCATCTGGCTGGCCGCGCTGGCGCTGGTGATTGCGCTTGGCTACGGTGGCACCCGCGGCATCGGCCTGTTGGTGCAGGCGAGCCAGAGCTTCAACGCCCAATGGATGTCGTGGATGTTCCACTCGAAAACTGACGCGACTCAAAGCATCACGTCCATGGGGCGCATCGGAAAACTCAAGCTCTCCCCACGCATCGTCATCCGGCTCGAACCCATCAATGGCAGTCCGGCTCCCACCTACCTGCGCGAATCCACCTATCGCAGCTATCGTTCATCGAACCAGGCCTGGCAGGCCGGTGCGGCGGGAAATGAATTTGGCGAGCCACCATCCGAAGCTGGCGGTCTGAACTGGATATTGCTGCCCGGCGCGACGAATCATTCCGTCGCCCGCATCGCCTGCTATCTCAATGGCCGTTCGGCGGATTTGAAAGTGCCGGAAGGTTTACTGCCTCTGCCGACGGGCTGTAGCCAGCTGGAAAAAATGCCGCAGAATATCGTCTCCATCAAAACGAACTGCATCGGCGCAGTGCTGGCGAGCGGGCCGGGCTTGGTGATATTCAATGCGCGCTTCGGTTCCGACTCGACGTTCGATTCGCCCCCCGATATCGGCACCAATTTATTGGATTCATCCGTGCCAACCAATGAACTCCCGGCACTCAATCAGGTGATTTCGGAAATGAACATTTCCGGCGTGGACGGGGATCGCAAGTTCCAAGCAGTCCTGAATTTCTTCGCCAGCAAATTCACTTACAGCACCTGGCAAGGTCGCGACAAGCTGGCCACGACGAACGAAACACCATTGGCGCGATTTTTATTGAGCAGCCGCAGCGGTCATTGCGAATATTTCGCCACTGCCACGGTTTTGCTGCTGCGCGAACTGGGCATCCCCGCGCGATACGCCGTTGGCTATGCCGTCCACGAAACCAGTGGCAAAGGCTATGTCGTCCGCGAACGTGATGCCCACGCTTGGTGTCTCGCGTGGAACAGTCGTAAAAATGTTTGGGAAGATTTCGACACCACGCCCGCCTCGTGGATTGCCGCTGAAGAACAACGCTCCTTGGCGTGGCAATGGCTCTCGGATGGTTGGTCGTGGCTGCGTTTTCAAATCGCCAAGATCTGGTGGGGGCAGACGAACCTGCGCCAATACATTTTGTGGGGCTTGGTTCCGGTGGTTGGGCTGCTGCTGTTTCAAATCATTTTCCGCCGCCGCAAACGGAAGGCCCCGGTGGCAAATCAAGTTTCTGCCGAGAAACTTTTCTGGCCGGGGTTGGATTCAGGATTTTACCAGCTTGAAAGCAAGCTTTCCGCGCGCGGTGTGTCTCGCCAGCCGAGCGAGCCGCTCACCGATTGGCTGGAACGCGCACTCGCGGAACCCGTGCTGGCCAGTTTCCGCACGCCTTTGCAGGAATTGTTGCGACTGCATTACCGTCATCGCTTTGACCCGCAGGGCTTGGACGAGGCTGGCCGAAAACTGCTTGCTAAAATAGCTGGGGATTTGCTGGAATCCCTGCAATAAATGTTGCTAGCAAGAAGGTCTCTGTTTGGAATTAAAATAGGATTTGGCCTATGGCTGAATCCATTTTATTTTAACTAAGTTGTCCTAGCTACCAGATCGTGAGACTGATTTTAAAAGTTATCAACTTCGAACTGGCAGAAGTGGCTTCGCTGGCCTGGATACAAGGCTGGTGTCTTGCCTGCGATTTGTGAAATCATAGATTTGATTCTGCTCCCACTTTTAATTTAGAATACTAATTGAATTCAGACCAGCACCTCTCGGGTTGATTGCTATAAGTCGAACCACCTAGCGGTTTGTAGAAATAATATTCAGGCGCCGCCAAATAATAAATGCCAGTCAAAAGATTAAGTGAAAAAAACGATCGCCCTAACGCTCCGGCGGCTTGAATCCGCCCGGATAAAACTAGCCAGCCTGATTCTGGCTGTCATATTTTTCATCCTGACCGCTTCAGCTGGCACCTGCATCTGGACTGGTGGGGGTGGAAACAACGACTGGACCAACGCCGCCAACTGGGGCGGCACGGCTCCGGTCAGCGGTGACTCGCTGATTTTCACCGGGAGCACTCAACTGATCACCACCAACAAGTTTACCGCCGGCACTTCATTCAGCAACCTCACCTTCGATGCGAGCGCAAGTGCCTTTACCCTCAATGGCAATTCCTTCGCCCTGACCGGCACCATCGTCAATAACAGCACCAGCCTGCAAACGCTGGGCCTATCTTTTTCCTGCACCTCGACGGCCTTGGTCAACACGGCCAGCGGCAACATCGCGATCAACGGAGTCATTTCCGGTAATTGCCGGCTTTACAAACAGGGTGATCAGACCCTGACGCTGGGGGGGAATAACTCTTACACGGTGGGCACGACCATCGGCGGCGGCATCCTTTCCATCAGCAAAGACAATGCGACCACTCACCAGCTGGGCGCCCTCAATGCCAGTTGCACACTCACCTTTGCCGGGGGCTCGCTGGCGGTGACCGGCGGGGCGCTTTATGCTAGTGGACAAAACTGGCTATTGCGCAACTGCGTGCTCGGTTCCGGGGGTGGCTCCGTCGTCAGCGGGGTGGAACTGGGGCATGAGAACTATTCGAGCATCGGAGAATATTTTACCGGCGGCACCCAGGCCAACGGGTTAACCCTCATGGGGGGTGACATTACGCTTCGTCCGGGAGCGCAAAACACGCTGGGCAAATTGACCGTGGCCACGGGCCGGTGTTTCCTGCGCAACCAGCATGGCAATGGTTATCCGGTGGCAGGAGCAGATCTGCTCGTGGTGAACAGCGGGGCAACCTTGGTGTTTGTGGACACCATGCCGCGCAACGTCACGAACGCGATGATTTTTGCCGACGGAGCCAACTTGTGCAACCGCACCAATGGCACGAGCAGCGTTAGTTTGGAGACGATGACGCTGTCCACCACCAACGTCACTTTCCCGTCCACCGGGCAGATGTATTTCAATTACGATGACCAGAGAACGACGAACATCGTCATCAATGGTGCTTGGCCGACGCTGACGGGGAATTTGTTGATCCAAGTAGGCGGCGTCAATGCAGCGGTAGGGCCTGTGGCTTTGAACGGGGCGATCAGAGGCAATTACGCGCTGAGCACGACCGGGCCGCTTACGCTCCAGGCGGCGAGCGCATATACCGGCGGAACGATTGTCGTGAGCGGCACGCTGACGGTATCAGCGGACGGCGGGCTGGGCGCCGGGAATGTGACCGTGAACAACGGGGCGGCGCTGACGCTCAATTCAGGCGTGACGAACGGCTACCTCAACAATGGAGCGAGCCTGCTGCTGAACAGCACGGCGAAGGCGAACCTGGTCTTCACGGACACCAACACCATCGCGGGCCTGTCGTTCGACGGGGGCACGACGTTCCAAGCCGGCGGGACGTGGGGATCCACCGGTTCAGGGGCCGTGAATCAGGACAGCCACTTCACGGGGACCGGAGTGCTGAAGGTGATGACGCCGACGGTGATGGCCGTGGTGAGTTCTGGCAATCCATCAATGTATGGCCAGCCGGCAAATTTCACAGCGACGGTGACAGCCTCGGTGGGCACTCCGACCGGCACAGTGCAGTTCCAGACGAACGGGGTGAATTTCGGGGACGCCGTAACTTTGTCCGGGGGCAGCGCGAATAGCGGAAGCCTGCCGGCCAAGCTTTCGGTCGGCACCTACGCGGTGACGGCGGTTTATCTTCCCAGCGGCGGTTTCAGGGAGAGCAGCGGCACACTGGTGGGCGGGCAGGAAATAAAGCCGCTCGTGGTCAACCTGACCGGCACGCGAACCTACGACGGGACGGCCGGCGTCTCGGCGGCGATTCTCACCGTGGGCAATGCGCTCAGCGGCGACGACGTGAGCGTCTTATCTGGCAACGGCACGCTGGCTGGAACCAAGGCCGGTTCACAATCCATCACGACGTTCGGCACTCTCGCCCTGGGCGGCACCTCGGCCGGCAATTATACGCTGCTCGGAGCGACCGGAACGGTAAATATCACGGCGGGCGCAATCACTCAGCTGATCGTGGAGACGGCGGCGGATGGAAGCGGGATGATTTTCCCCTCGCAGAGCCTCGCGAAAAGCAATGCGGTCACGATGTATTCGATCGCCCGCGATGGCGGTGGCAATTTTGCCGGCAATGTGAGCGCGGTGTGGTCTGTGACCAATGCCGCCGGCGGCTTTGCCGCCGCCGATCTGGTACCGGCGGTGGACGGCAAGAGCGCGGTCTTCACGGGGCATGCCTCGGGGATGGGAACCATTCTCGCGATGACCAATGGCTGGGTGGCACAAACCGGCCTGCTGGCGGTGCCGTTGGATCCGGGGGTGATTCACCTGCCCAGATTAGAGGGGGCGGCCATCGTCACCTCGCAACCGGCGTGTCCTGATCCCACGTATTGGATCAACGGCACCAATAACAACCAATATGCGCAATGGGGGATTGAGGTCGGCCAGGGCGTGGGAGGATCCGATGCGGTCGTGGCTCATCCGGGACCTACCGCCATGGGCGGTAGCGCCAATTATTTGCAGACGTTGCGCACCTATTATTTTCCGGTCTGGCCCAACACGCAATACACGGTCAGTTTTTTCTACCGCGCCATCGGGCCGGGCTTCAACGGCCTGGGGGATGCTGCCGGCAGTCAACTGCAGTTCCAGGCCCTTGAGTCACCCAATCTTGCCGGGGGCGCATGGCTCTCCACGGCGGGCATGAACATCTTGAACGAATCCACAGGTTGGGCTAACGGGTTATACAACTTCACGACCACGGTGGGAACGCATTGCGTTTGCCTCAAGTTCGGCGTGATGTTCGGGAGCGGAAACCAAGCCAACCCGGCGGACAGTTTTTATTTGGACGACGACCGCGGCACAACCAATCTGCTCACGGCAACGGCTAACCCGGCGTTGTTTGGTCAATCGGTTTCGTTCACAGCGAACGTCATCCCGGTCAACTCGGCACTCGGCACGCCAACGGGCACGGTGCAATTCCTGACCAACGGGGTTCCTTTTGGCGGCGCGGTGGTTCTGTCCGGAGGCAGCGCTTCCAGCGCCTCCTTGCCGCCGACTCTGCCGCCCGGCAAATACGCGGTCACGGCGAGTTACAGCGGTGATGTTGATTTCACTGGTGGGGTGGGGACGCTTTCCGGCGGACAATTGATTTATTTGTCCCCCGATCCGAGCTTTGGCAGGGACCGCGCGACAGGGACGAATCTGATCATCAGATGGCCTGGGACGGCTGCCTGCAAGTTCAGCATCCAATGCACGCCGTCACTTTTCCCGGCAACCTGGTCCAATTTGCCAGCGTACACCGAGATGGACGGTCAGGACGGAACGATGTCGGTAACCAACGACGTCGGCGATGCCGGAGCCATGTTCTATCGCATCCAAATGACCCATTAGATAATTAGTTTGAACTTGACCAAAAGATTCATTCGTAGAATATCGGCTTAGAATAAATCCAAAGTGAATCAACTCATACATCCCATGAAAACTACAAAAATCATCCTGCTGGCTGTGATGGGGTTCGCCACCACCGTCCGCCAAAGTGCGGCGGAAGACATCAGCTGGACAGGCTATTATCTCGGTCTCAATTCCGGTTACAGCTTCGGACATTCTGATGCAAAGTATATTTATCCGGCTTTCAGGTCCTTTTCGATCCAGTCCCATCCTGATGGCTGGACGGCGGGTCTGCAGGGCGGGGCGAACTACGAATTCAAGAATCATTTAGTGGTCGGTCTGGAGGCGGAGATCTCCTATGCTGATGTGTCCGACACCATCTATGACACATTAAGTGATGCGCATGGGCGCCCGGGCAACACGATCAAAACCAGTTCGGACTATGCTTGTACGGTGCGCGCCCGCTTGGGATACGCCGTGGGTCGTTTACTGCCCTACATTACCGCCGGCGGTGCTGGGGCTGACGCCAAAGTTTCGGCCACCGACGGTTTCCTCTCCCAGAGTGACTTTCAGTTGGGATGGACCGTCGGCGCGGGATTGGAATACGCTATCAATCAGCATTGGCGCATCCGGGCTGAATACCTGCATATTGACTTGGGAAATCACACGTGGTTTGGCGGGCAGCTTTGGCAATCGAGCTCTTCTTTGACGTCTGAGGCGGTCCGCTTGGGCATCAACTACAAGTTTTAAGCCAGCTGTCCCCACAGCGACCCATCTGTTGTTGTTGGTCACTGGTGTAACCCAGTTAAAACAGGACAGGTTATTATGTGGTTTTTTTTTTGTGATTCTGTCAACGATTGTTGATGGAAAGTGGCTGGAGCAAACATGGCCAGAGCGCTGTGAGGTCACGTCACGTTTGGTGCTTTCCCAAGCAACCGCAGCAAGCCGTCAAGAATTGTCAGCGGGTGCGGCGGGCAGCCGGGAATAAACAAATCCACCGGCACGACAGAACTTGCACCGTTCAGAATTTGTGGATGGCCAATGAACGGGCCGCCAGCAATCGCGCACGCGCCTACGGCGATTACAATTTTCGGCGACGGCACCGCATCATAGGTTTTCTTTAGCGCCAACTCCATGTTTCGGCTGACGGCACCAGTGATGAGCAATCCATCCGCATGACGCGGTGAGGCTACGAACTGGATTCCAAACCGCCCCAAATCCCAGCCGATAGTGCCGAGGACGTTCACGTCCGCTTCGCAGGCATTACAACCGCCAGCACTTACCTGCCGTAGTCGCAGCGAACGACCGAAAAGTTTTTTTAATTTTTCGTCCAGCGCACCGGCGAGCCGCAACTCCTCTTCGCCAATTGTGCCGAGTTGCAAATCTTCGCGTCGCCGCACCGCCATGCGGTGATCGTTTGTCTGCGTAATTGCCTGGGTCGGGCACTCCTTGACACACGCGTCGCAGAAAATACATTTGCCCAAATCAAGGGCGACCGATTTTCCCGGTGGCCGCGTGACAGCTAGGGTCGGACAAACCGGCAAGCACGCGGTGCAGCCTTCGGCGCATTTCGTCGCCTCGATGCGCAGCGTGCCGCCGTGACGGTCGGGCAGCGCGGGCGCCTGGCCGGTTGGAAACGACATGGTTTGACAGCCGTGCCGCAGGCGATGAGTGATGGGGTCGAAGGCAGACATGGTCAAAGGTCAAAACCGCAATAGGACAGGTTGAAACTCTTGTTGCAAATTGGAAAATCGGAAACCGCCTGGCCGCGCATCGCCTGTTCCAGGCCGATCCAGTTATGGAACGATGGATCCACGATTTTGTAACGGCGAAATATCCCGGCGCTGTCCGTGAGCGCAACGTGACAGACTTCACCACGCCAACCTTCGACCAGTGCCACGGCCAGCGTGTCACCAGAGGGTAGGGCGGCGGCGGTGAAATTTTCTCCGTCCGGCGGCGCAATAAGCTGCTCTTCCAGAAATTTTCCAGAGCGCTGAATTTCCAGCCAGCGGACACGCGCCCGGGCAAACACGTCGCCGCCCGGCCAGACCGCGACGGGCACTGGAGCAAAGCGATGCCAGCCGGCGGGATGATCAAACCGCGCATCGCGCACGAGTCCTGAAGCACGAGCAGACACACCTACCAGACCGATTTCGGCAGCGTGTCGCGCCGAAATCGTGCCGGTGAATTCAAAGCGGGCGCGCGCGGAATTTGCATCCCACAGCCATTCTGCAGCCTGATTCACTTCAGTCAGCGAGAGGCGGAGTTTTGCCAGCAACTGCGTGGTGCGTTCAGTTTCCAAATCGTATTTGCATCCGCCAGGATGGACGAGGCCGCGACCAAAACGGTTGCCGCAAATCAGCGCGGTAAGATTCAGGAAATCGCCGCGAATTTTTCCGCACGAGGAGGCGGTGGGTAGAAACGCCACGTCGTTTGCGAGTGCGCCAAGGTCGCCAGTGTGGTTCGCTAGTCTTTCCAGTTCGAGCGCAATGGCGCGCAGCCATTGCGCTCGCAATGGCGCTTCCGCGCCGGCCAGCGATTCGAGAATCATCGCGTAAGCCGTCGCGTGGCCGATGGTCGTGTCGCCAGCGACGGTTTCCATCTGGCTCATCGTTGCAAGGTGCGGCCCGCCCACGAGCGCTTCTTCGACACCGCGATGCTGGTAGCCGAGCGCGATTTCCAAGTGCAACACCTCCTCACCGTTACATTGAAAGCGGAAATGTCCCGGCTCGATGATGCCCGCGTGAACCGGCCCGACAGACACTTCGTGAACCTCAACGCCTTCAACCCGGAAAAAAACTCCGACCGCCGGGTGACCGCCATTCTGTTGCCGCACAGGTTTGAGCCACGGATGACCTTCGGGCACAAGGCCGTGTTGTTCCCAGACTTCGCGCTCAAACAAATGTGCTTGCGGATGGTGCAAAGTGAGCGACGGATAACTTTTTGCCACCGGCGCGCTGCGGCCGACGGCGAGCGTGTTTTCGGAATCAAATGCAATCACGGCCACGAGGCGTGTCGCGGCATTTTCTGGCACGCCGAACCATGCGCAAAGGCGTCCGCCACGCTCGATTTCGGCGGCGGTGGCGGCCACGAATTCCACCGCCGGCCATTCCGGCACTTCTGCCCACGGCACGCTGGTACCGTTGCTCAACAGGAGAAATTCGCAAATTGAATTCATGGCGTTGGAAATAAAAATTTGGCGGCGGCGGTCCAGGTGTCGCGCAGCAACGACGGCGTGGCGAGGCCGAGCCAGAGCGAGAGCGCGAGGAAGAGCAACGGCGGGATGATGACGCCGGGCTTTTCGCGGAGTTGCTTGCCGGTTGCGCGGGCGGCGGCGCGTGGACGCCCGTCCACGATGGCGAACACGAGCCGTGTCAGGCCGAAAAAGGCAAAGAGCAGACAGCCGAGAAAGACAACGGCGACAAAAGGGTTGTTCGTCTGGAAGGTTGCAAGAATGATTTTCAATTCGCTGAAAAAAACGCCGAATGGCGGACATGCTGTTACTGCCAGAATTCCCACGACAAAAATTCTCGCCGATGCCGGTGAGCGCCATGCCATACCAGCAACTTTGTCCTCGGTTTGCGCGCCTGCTGCACGACGAATATTGCCGGCGCTCAAGAAAAGTGCTCCTTTGGTCAGGCCGTTGGTCCAGACGTGAAACAGCGCCGCCAAGATGCCCGCGCCGCCGAGCGCCGCGCCGACGGCAAGAATACCCATGTGCTCGACGCTCGAATAAGCGAGCATCCGTTTGAAGTCTCGCGTGCTGAGCAGAAACAGTGCGGCGACGAGCATGGAAAATAGTCCAAAAGCCAGCAATGTGCGCTCGGTCATCGCACCGTCGCCGGCGGCGTCCACGACTTGTTTCACGCGCAGGATGGCGACGAACGCCATCGTGGTCGTGCCGCCTGCGAGCAGCGCGCCGACCATTCCCGGCGCTTCACCGTAGGCGTCCGGTTTCCACGTGTGCATCGGCGCTAGACCCATTTTTGTGCCATAGCCGGCGAGCAGCAGAACCCAAGCGGTGATGAGCCATGGCCGCGTGAGTGAACTGCCTTGTGCGACAAGCGCGGTGAATGTGAGATCGCCGCTGCCGCCGCTGTGCAGTGAAGCGTAGCCAAGGCAGAACGAGCCGAGCAGCGATAGCGCAATGCCCGTGCCGCCGACCAGCAGGTATTTCCACGACGCCTCGAACGCGCGAGCCGTGCCGTTGAAATGCAGCAGTGGCACGGTCACGAGTGTCGTAGCCTCCGCCGCGACCCAGAGCAGACCGAGGTTTTGCGCCTGCAACGCGAGGCTCAACAAACCTAGCATCACGAGTAACGCGGTGACGAAAATCCGATTTTTTCTTTCGGAGCGAATCTGCAAATACGAAACGCCATAAATCGAGCAGACCAGAAACAGCAGTGACACCATAGGCAATACGGCGCGCGCCAACGGGTCGAATCCAAACCATGCGATTGCCGCGAGCGCCGGCGGATTAATCAGCAGCCACATCGTCAGCAAAGTGTGCAATCCACACGCAACCGGCAGCAGCCACGACCGCGTCCGTTCATTCGGCCACGCAAACGCGGCAGCGGCGAAAATCAGTGGCAGGGCGATGAGCAGAATCTCTTTCATTCGCGCAAGAAGGTCTGTTTTCGCGTGTCCAGCGTGTCAAACTCGCGTTGAATCCGGTCAACGATGATGCCGATGACAAAGATCGCCACGGTGAGGTCGAGCAAAATTCCCGCTTCGACCAGCAGCGGCGTGGAGTTGATGAGCAACAGGCCGAAAAGGTAAATGCCGTTTTCCAGAATCAAATAGCCACAGACCTGCGAAATGGCCTTGGCGCGGGTCATCAGTAGAATAAATCCGCACACAACTGTGGCGAACGCGCCAGGTACGAGCAGGGTTTTGGCGTGTTCAGGCCGGAGCGGCAATTCGTTGCCGAGTGCCGCCGCGCCGATGATTGCCGCCGCGCCGAGCAGCAGCGATGGCACGAAGCCAAGCAGGGGCTCCATCTCGCGGTCAATATTCGCCGCACGCAACGCCCGGAGCAGCAGGTTCGGAATGATGAAGCCTTTCACCGTGACCGTGCCGGTAGCGACGGCGATTACGAGCCAGTGAAATCTTTCTTCGAGGAGCAGCGGCAATATTCCCAAAATCATGCCTTGAAACGCCGCCGCGCGAATCACCGACGGCAATCGGCTGCTCGCCAGCGCGATGAGGCTAAGCCCCATGGCGAGTCCGATTAGCAGATTCAGTGCACTGCTCATGGCATGCCTCCTTTCCACGCGACTAGCAGCGCGAACAGGCAAAGTAAGAATGCTGTGGTCAAAAGCAGCGGCACGCGCCGAAATGCCAGCCGTGCCAATAAGGATTCAACGAGGCCGATGGAAATTGACACGACGAACACCGACGCGATGAGCGCGCCGATGGCTGGCAGCAAAGATAATTTGCCGAGCGGCAAGACCGCTTCGACCAGCAACACGGCGAAGAGCAGCAATTTCAGCGACGCGCCATGCAATATCACCGCGAGCGGCGGACCACTGTGGTCGAGCACCATGGCTTCGTGAATCACTGTGAGTTCGAGATGCGTGTTCGGGTCGTCGAAGGGCACGCGGCAGTTTTCCGCGAGCAGCACGCCGAACAATCCCGCTGCGAGCAGCGCTGCGCCCGCGCCGGCTGACGGCGCAAGCATCGTAGCGAGCGACACGCTTCCGGTTTGCACGCAGAGTGTCAGCAGGGCCGTGATGATCGCAATCTCGGCGAGCACGGCATAACTGACTTCGCGCGCCACTCCCATTCCCTCGAAAGCCGAGCCGGTGTCGAGCGCCGCGAGCGCGATGCAAAACCGCGCAAACGCAAGCAGATAAGCGAACAGCAGCGCGTCGCCGCGAAATGAAAGCGACGCGCCCGCTGGGCCGACGGGCAACAGCAATGCCGCGCTAAGAATTGCGATCCATGCCACCGCTGGGCCGAGGACATGCGCCGGCGAAACGGCTGTGCTCAACACGACGCCTTTGCGCCACAGTTTGGCGAGGTCGAAATACAATTGCAGCACTGGCGGTCCGCGCCGGCCGGCGACCCACGCCTTGACCTTATTGATGATGCCGGGCAGCAGCGGCGCGAGCAGCAGCCACGCCGTGAGCCGCAGAAAGATGTCAATTGCGACAATCATTTTGCGCCTCCCATCACGGCGAGAATCGCCAGCGTGGCCAGGCCGAGCAACAGGTAGAAAATATAGGATTGCACGCGGCCGTGTTGCAGCCGGCGCATGGTCGTTGAAATGCGCATCAACAGCGAACCGGCGGGTTCGACAACCTTTTCCAAAACCGTTTCCGGCGTGTGCTCTGCAAAATCCGCGTGCGCGCGGAAAATATCTTTCGGCAAATGCGCGTGCCGTTGCGGCCGTAGAATCCAATCGAACCAGCCTGTGATGATGCCGGCGAACGAACCGGCTGTGTATTGCATTCGTGGCGTCGGCGCAGTGTAACCGCAGTCCCATGTTCCCGCGCGGCTCACGCCGTTACTCTGTACGCGACGCCACAGAATCGTCGCCGCCAATATCATAAGTGCAGCCAGAGCAAGGTGAAATGAGCCGAGTGTGATCAGCGGCGCGGACGGCAGGGCCTTCGCCAAGTCCGGTCGCCAAGCGGTAGACGCCGTCGTGATTGCCGACCAAAATAATAAAGGTGCAAGGCCGATGGCTACGCATGCCGAGCCGAGCGCGAGCATCGGCAGGCGCATCCGCCAGCCGCACTCGTGGACCTGTTCCCCGATTTCGCTGCGCGGCATGCCGAGAAAAACCACGCCGCAGACTTTCACGAAACACGCCAGCGCCAGTGCGCCGGTCATGCCGAGTGCCACTGCGGCAAGGATTGCGGCGAACGCGGCCGGGCCATGCGCGGAAACAGCATCGAAGAGGCCGAGATAGATGAGCCATTCGCTGACGAAACCGTTCAGCGGCGGTAGCCCGGTGATGGCTGTTGCGCCAAGCGCGAACAGGCTGGCGGTCCATGGCATTGCGCGCCAGAGACCGCCGAGCCGGCTCATTTCGCGTGTGCCGGTGGCGTGCAAAACCGATCCCGCGCCGAGAAATAAAAGGGCTTTGAACAAGCCGTGATTCCAGACATGCAGCAATGCCCCGGCGAGCGCAAGTCTTCCCCACGCGGCATTTCCATGCGAAGCGGCAATCATCGCAAAACCGAGGCCGATGAGAATAATGCCGATGTTTTCCACGCTGTGATAAGCAAGCAGGCGTTTCAAATCATGTTGGCCGAGCGCGAACGCAACGCCGAGCACTGCGCTGATGACGCCGAGCACGGCCATGACCCAGCCCGCCGCCTCGGGCGTGGGCAGCCAGCCGGTGAAACGCACGAGTCCGTAAATGCCCATTTTGATCGCCATGCCAGAAAGAATCGCAGAGACGTGGCTTGGCGCGTTGGCGTGCGCGGACGGCAGCCAGATGTGCAGCGGAAAAATTCCCGCCTTGATGCCGAAGCCAATCAACGCGAGCCAGAACAATGGCGCTAGTTCAGGATGTTCGCGCATCAGGCCAAGCTCCCAGCTTCCCGTGCGTGCTGCGAGCAGCGAAAAAAATGCGAAAAGAAAAATCATCGCCACATGCGATGCGGCGAGATAAAGCCAGCCGGCAGTGCGGGCTGCGGGGCGTTGACGTTCGCACGTAATTAGAAAATACGCGCAAACAGTAAAAATTTCCCAGGCGATGAGGAAGTGCAGTCCGTTCGCGCATAGCAGCACCAACCCCATGTTGAGGAGCAGCCCGTTCCACCATGTGCGGCCCGGCGGTGCGGAGGCTGGGTGATTTTTGTCGGACCAGTATTCGCTTGAATACAAAGTTCCCACGACGCCAAGCACCGAAAGTAAAATCAAAAAGAATGCGCTAATGCCGTCGAGTTGGAGGTGCAACGCCTCGCCGCCGATGATGAAGCCCGGCTCCCAATCCCAAACCACTCCGCTGGCGAGCATCCAAACCGCCGCCGCAAACGCTGCGACTGCGCCGGCAATCGTCATCACGAGCCAGCCGCGCGGCGATTTGAAGGCGCTGACAATCCCTGCGACGAATCCGCCGCCGGCGATCAACAACAGCCAGCCGGGAGTCATGTGTCGCCTGCTTTCTTGCCGGAATTTTCCGCGGCGGCCATGGCAGCGAAAATATCTTCATCGAGTGCACCATCGTTTATCAGCTTTCCCAGATTGCCGCGCGACAAGGCTGTGCTCAACTGCGCGAGAATTTCCAGATGCGCCCGCGGCGACGGCGCAACGAAGAATAACAACCGCATGATGGCCTGTTTGTCAGGCGCGGGTTCGCTGACGGCAAGCGCGTCATGGAGCAGTACGATGGCAATAATTCCAGCTTCACGGCCGAGCGCAATTGGCGTGCGCAAATGCGGCAGTGCAAGACCGCTGCCAACCAGCGCCCAAGAAATGCCATTCGGTGCACGAAGTCGCTGCTGCAACATTTGACGGATTGGTGGTGTTGCACTTGGCAACTTCGCAACGATATCCGCAAACAAATTGAGGACGTTGGCAGCGGAAACCTCGCGCCAAATGCCGCCAATGCGCAGCATGGTTTCAAGTTTTTTTGTCCCCTGAATTTGAGAGCGTTCCGGGGCAAGGAACCCGACCTTGGCGGCTAACCCATGTGACTCCGCCCAGCCTACTACTTGCGAGCGGTCAAAAAGCAACCGACCCCGGTCTGTCACGTGCGGCAATCCGTCGTTATGAATCCAGCCCTCGACTTCGCTCTCTTCCACGCCAAGTGACTCGGCTAGTTCAATGATGTTGAGAAACATCGGCATCGTTGGTGAAGAGAATTATTGATCGCCAATCCAAAGGCAAGCGACCGCAATTTTCCTTTCAATTCATTGCAAGCAAAACAAAAATACAGCGATTGCGCAATACCGTTTCTAATTGGCTTGCATCAACAATTTTATATTTCAACAAGCGCTTGCATAATTTTTGCTTTTCGTGCCATTCTCGAAGGAGAACCCTATGACAACCCTCGCGCAATATACTGATGGTGGACTGCTTATTCCGTGTTTAGGTGGCGACCACCGTGAAAGCATCATTGACGAACTGTGCCGCCGGTTAAAGAATTCCGGGCGAATCGATAACACTGAAACTTTCAGCCGCGCCGTGATGGAACACGAAGAGTTGGCCCCGGCCATTTTTGATGGCGTGGCGTTTCCGCTGGCACACAAGGGGGCGTTCAAGGAACTATCATTTGCCGTAGGTCTTGCGCCGCGCCCAATTCACTGGGGAACACCTCATGCCCCATTGGTGCAAACGATTGTGCTTTTCGCCATTCCGACGGCGGAAGAAAAACATTATCTGCATCTCGTGCTCGCATTCTCCGATTTTCTTAAAGATGAAATAATGTTTGCGAAATTGCGTGCCTGTGTGAGGCCGGAAGAAATGTTAGAGGTCCTCGGTCAGGTTCGGTTTAGCGTTCCTTGTTAACGAGTAGTGGGCGCGTTACGATTTATTAAGGTTATATTGCTTATCAAGTGAAACTTTAGGTGAACAACAAGGTGAATATTTGTGTTTGGCCTGTTTAAATCAGCCGATACCCCATCGACATGAATTTAATCGCACGCAATTGGAAAACGTGGTGATTGCTTTTTCTGCATGTAAGCATAAATTGCTCTCGTGTGGACAATAAAAGCTAAGTCAATTCCGGCTGTCAAAGGCCGGGTGTCAGCCCTGAATGGCCATGATAACCGCGCGCTCTTGGACGCGCTGATCAAATCCCGCATTTATCGCGATTATGAACGAGCGTTCGGCGATCTTACCGGATTGCCGATTACGCTTCAACCGGTTGAGACGTGGCAGTTACCCCATCACGGCAAGCGTAATGAGAACGCACTTTGTGACTTGATGACGCAGAAAAACGGTTCGTGCGCCACCTGTTTACAAGTGCAAGAGCGTCTGTGTGAACAGGCCGCAATCGAACCGCACACCATCACCTGTTCCGTGGGTCTCTCTGATAGCGCCGTACCAGTGCGCATGAATGACCGCCTGATTGGTTTTATTCAAATCGGCCAAGTCTTCCGCAAAAAACCTACCAATGCACAGTTTGAAAAAGTCGTCGTGTTAGCACGAAACTGGGGAATAGAGGCCGATCGCGCCACACTCAAGCAGGCATTTTTTTCTGGAAAGACTGTCACTCCAAAGGAGTATGATGCCGCCATCAAGCTGTTGACCATTTTTGCGCAACATCTGTCGGCATTAAGCAATCAGGTTTTTATCCAGCGTGAAAATTCAGAGCCGCCGGCGATTTCCAAGGCTCGCGCCTATATTAATGAGCATCAGAATGAGGATTTATCCCTCGGTCAGGTAGCCAAGGCTGCTAATATGAGTGGTTTTTACTTCTGTAAAACGTTCAAAAAACATGTTGGCATCAATTTTACCGATTATGTTTCGCGGGTGCGTATTGAAAAATCCAAAAATCTACTGCTTAATCCGAATCTTCGCATCAGTGAAATCGCATATGAGGTTGGGTTTCAGTCGCTCACCCATTTCAACCGCGTTTTTAAAAAAATTCTCGGCCATTCACCGACAGAATACCGTGAAAAACTAATTGTGAAATGACCGGGTTTCGAGTGCAAGCCAATGTCAATTTATAGCAATCAAACGGGAATAGGGCATTGAGGCGTTGGTTAAACGGGGGGATGTTGGCTGTCTGCCAGATGCAAGCCAAAGACAGGGTTGGCATGCTGGAGCGACCGGACTAGCTGAACTACGAGCCACCGTTCCTACCCAATGAAATCGGATTTGAAGGCGGAAAATCATGGAGGCAATTAATTTGTGGTGGTCAACCGATAAAAACGACTCGGAAAGTTCGTGGCTTGCAGATCGGAAAAATTGAAGACGCCGTTGGTGGCATTATTAGTCAGAATAGGCAGCCAGCTAATTGGCGATGCTAAATTGGTGGCAGCCTGCAAAACATAAGCCCTGCCAGAATATCCGCTGTTGTCGGTGCCATTAAGTTGCAGGGAACCATTGGTGCCAGTCATGACGCTGTTGAATTTAAGCGGGCCGGTCACGACTAAATCCACATGGCCGGCAACACCAGTCGTGGTTCTAATTATGGCCGCGTAACTGTTGCCGAGAGTCGTGCCGGTAATAGCTGGCGTGGGATTGGCCGAACCTATCAAGGTTCCCGTGCAATCCAACAATCGGTTGGTTCCCGCTGATAATGCGGGGCCGGTCACATTTATGGTCACCGCATTGTTGTTTAAGGTCAGGTTAGCCGACGAACCTATCACACTGATCTTGCCAACTGAATTGCTGGTGGCTTGGAATGAGAACTGGGCGCCGGAAGCCAGTGTCATCGTTTTGTTCGCAGCAAGATTGATGGCAGCCGTATTGGTCGTGCTCAGGCCAGCCAGAGTTTGGTTGCTGGCAAAGGAGAAATTCGCGGCCAGGGCCGACGCGTCAAAGATGGCACCGGCAGCAATGGCAATCTGTGTAGTGTTGCTTAACGATCCGCCCGTTCCCAAAGCCAATGTGCCGGCGTTTATGGTGGTTGCGCCGTTGTAGTTATTGGTGTTTGAAAGCGTGAGGGTGCCGTTGCCAAGCTTGCTTAGGCCGCCATCCGCCATTGAACTTAAAGCGGGATCATGCGTCAGCGGCAGCTGGTTTGTGACCGTGTAGGTGCCGGAATTGATTCTTGCACCGCCAGCCTGGACCAGATTGGTCGCGTTAACGGTGGTGGCATTCGTTGCCAGCAAGGAACCGCTGGAACCCGCTGCCAGCATGCCGCCGTTGAAATTCAGCGCGGAATTGATACCACTCAGAATCACGGAGGACACGTTCGTCAGCACTCCGCCCGTGAACAGGGTGGCATAGTTGGCCATGGCGTTGGTGCTGTTGCCGATCGTCAGGGCATGGTTGGCGAGATTCCACAGGGCCGTGCCGGAGCCGCCGCCAATGGTGACGGAGTTGCTGTTGCATCCGTTTGCGTAGCCAACATAACTGTTGCCGGTGCTGAACACCTGCCCGCCGTTGGTGACCATGAGCGTGTTGGCGATGGAATTGGTATCTTGACCCACCGTGACACTGTTCGCATTCGTGATGAGTCCTCCCTGGCTCACTACCGCCATGGTGTTGGTGCCGGGATTGGGAGATGACGGGGTTTGAGTTCCGCCGCCAATGGTCAAGGTGCCGTTGATAAATGCCAGCGTGGCCGGGTTGCCAGCGGCATCGGTGCCCGCCACAATGAGGCTGTCGTTGAAACCGTTCCGCCCGATTACGCAGGTAGACGCATACATCTGGCCGCCGTTGGTGATGAACAGGGAAGAATAGCTATCATATACAAAGAATGCGACATTGGTGATGAGCCCGCCCTGGCCCACGGATACCCAACTGTTGGAGCCGTTGTTGATGCCGACATTTAAGCGATCGGCGCCCAAATTCCACATTGCTTTGCGTCCGGCGGCGTTGGCGCCCGCCACGATCAATCCGTTGTTCGGACCCGTCCCGGCACCAATGTCCCCGCAGGGGGGGGCTCCATTTCCCTGCACCTTGGTGAAGACCTGTCCGCCGTTGGTGATGATTAGTCGGTTGCCGTCAGAACCGCTGCTATTGCCGACTATAATCGGAACATTAACCCCGCCATTCAAACCGTAGGCGTTGGTCACAACCAAGGTGCCGTTGTTGACGACGACCACGTTGTTCGTCGCATTGCTATTGCCGACCGTCAAATCCAGAGTATTCGTCGCGGAGTTGTTGGTTGGAATGGCGAACCACCAGACGGCGTTGGAGTTGATGATGACCTGTAGGTTGTTCGTTCCGTTGCCGACATAAACCGAGGCCGCAGGGCTGCTGTTGGTCGCCACATTGCTGATGATATTGGTGCCGCCGTTCATGTTCCAGTTGCCGCCGATGGCCCAACTGACGTTGGAAGCCAGCAGGATGCCGGACGCATAACCAATGCCCGTGCCGTTGGAGGTGGTGAGCGTGCCGCCATTAAAATTGAAGAAGGAGTTGGTGGATTCGCCACAGGTCAGGTTGGTGACCAGCAGCGTCTGAACGGTGATGGCGCTGCTGTTGGACAGGGTCAGCACACTGGCGGTCCCGGCCTGGGCTCCGATATTAAGCGTTCCAGTCGGCGAATTGATGGTGCCTCCATTTTTCACTACCAGCTTGCCTGCGTTAATGGTCGTGTTGCCGCTGTAGCTGTTCGTCCCGCTGAGCGTCACCGTGGCAAGGCCAAAAATGGCAAGCGAATTTGTTCCGGCAATATTCGCATTGATGGTGTAATTGGTAAGGTTGTTGTTGAAAGTCACGGAGCCGGGCGAAACGGTGGTCCCGGGCATTGCGTTGGTAATGGTCGAGTTTCCCGCCAGCGTATCATCAAAAATGACGGCATCGTTATTGGCAAAGGGAACAATGGGTCTTCCATTTGTCCAGTTCAACGCAGACGCATCCCAGGTTCCGTTAACATAACCTTTCCAAGTGTCGGAATTAACATGGATGCCGCCGGCTCCCACCTGCAAGACCAGACTGTTGGCATTCAGTTGCAGCGAGACATTGTTGGTGATGCCGCCGGCGAGCGTGAGGGTGCCGGAGACGGTGCGACCGTTGGCAAAAGTCATCAAAGTATAATTCCCCGCTGGAATCCACCCGTAATCAATCGTCAAATTGATGTAATTGGCTCCATTTATGGTCAGCCGGTTGCCGACAGTCACCAGATCATTCGTGGTCGGCGTATTGGTGGCAAGGTCGAAGAACAGCGTATTGGCATTCAGAATCAAGTTGTTGGTCAAGGTCAGTGTGCCCACGTTGCCCGCCCCGCCCGGGACCAAGCCGGCGCCCGCAATCATAACCACATCTCCGCCGTTGGTGCCCGTGCCGCCAAAGAATCCACCGCTGACGGTCCATGTGTTGGTGGCGGCGGCAGCATTGCCGTTGAGCAGCAGCGTGCCGGTGCCGAGGTTGGTCAAACCACCGGCGCCGATGATATTACCGCTTAGAACGGTGCTGCCACTGCCGGCAATATTCAGGGCATTGCCGTTGTTGGTGATATTTCCGCCGATCAAGAGCGTGATGCCTGAACCGATAGTCCAGACTTGCGGCAGCCCAAGGCTCAAACCACAGTTCAGCGTCAGATTCTGGTACGCACCGCTCAAGTTAAGCCCGCTTGCGCCCAGAGTGAGGGTGTTGCCGGCGTTGACGGCAACCGCGCCACCGACGTTGGTAATGCGGATGCCACCCCAGTTCAAGTCGGCGCCGAGGGCGACGGTATTGGCAGTCGTAACGGTGCCTTCCCAAGTGGCAAGATTGGTTGGCGTGGGCGGGGTGGCGTTGACCCAGCTCGAAGCCAGGTTCAGGCTGGTGTTATTATTGGCCTTGAAAGCATCCGCCGGAATGGAAAACGCGACCGTATTCGTCGCCCAAACAACCGTCGTGCTATTCGATGCCTGAAAGCGATAGTAATAAGTGGTGTTAGGCGCCAATCCAGTGACGGTCGTCGCAAGCATGGCGCGCACGCTGATGCCCAAATTGATGGAGTTCGTCCAGTTCAAAACATTGGTGCCGCCGTCATTGGTGCCCCAAAAAATACGGACCGAGGTATCCGGCGTCAACCACGGGAAAATCAATTGGCCGTTGAACGTGACACTGGTATTCGTAACGCCCACGGCCCCGGGCTGGTTGCAGATCACCGGCAGGGGGGGGGTGGCATTGGTGCGGATTTCGTCATTGTAGAGGCCGATCATTTCAAAGGGGATTTCCCCGAAACCGGGCTGGTCTGAATAGATGACTGAAGTCGGGTAGAGACGCAAATCCTGGTTGGTCCAGTTGATGAAGCCGGGATCGGTGGGATAGGAAAAATTCGTTCCAGTCTGGGGGCCGGTGAAGGTGATGTTGCCCAGCGCGGCGACATTCGTCGCATAGACTGTCAGGATGGCAGCCGAAACGAATTGGAACGCAGCCCCGCATTCACTGCCGCAGCCGACGGCGAGGTTATTGTAGAAGGCACCGTTTGTTATGGTGCCGTTATTCATGTATCCACCTCGTTCGCCGGTGGCGATGTTGCCATAGATCTGCTCGCTTGGCCCGGGTTGGTCATTTTGAATGCCTTCCTCGCCGCAGGGGCCAGGGTTCATGTAATTCGGCCAAAGATAATTCGTCGGGCAATACATGTAATTGTAGCGAAGGATGTCGTAGCCGCCTTGATTGGTGGGGGTGTAAATATAAATGCCGCCGAGGTCGCCGGAGATGGTTCCAAACTCCTCGAGGTAATTATATTCAAAAGTCTTGTCGAACGAGCCGCGCAGCACGGGGCCGTGCGGCGTGCCTTTGAGGTGGTTGTGCGCAATCCGCGCGCCGACGCAGACGGTGTGGCCGCCGCCGCCGCCGCCGCTTATCGTTCCACCGAAGCCCGCGTCGATCCCGGCGGCATATACGGGAACGACCCAGGCGAATTCATTGATGTCGTTGTTCACGACATAATGGCCGCAGGAGATGCGGGGCGTATTCGTTTCCGAGCCGCCCTGCACCAGCACGCCGCCCGCCGCGAGTTGCGCCATATTGCAATCCACCACGCCATTGGAACTGCCGCGGTTGAGATCCACGGCATAGCTGCCGAGGTTCGTAAACGCGCAGCCTTGCACCAGATTGTTCACACTGTTGGTGATCACGATGCCCTGTGCGAGGCTGATGTTAAACGCCAGCCCGCTGATGACGATGTTGCTGCACGTCGTGAGTTGCATGACCGGCGAGGCAAAATCAGAAATCACCATGGCCCCGTTCGTGACCGTGCCGGGCGGCAGGAAATAGAGTTTGTTGCGTGCAAAATCAATAGACCATTCGCCGGGCTGGTCAATTTCCTCCAACAAGTTTAATGCCCAGTAAGGTTCGTTGTAAGAACCGGCGTAACCTGTGTATTTATTGCCAAAGCCTCCGCCGCCTGCCACGGCACCAGGCGCGGTGGCGATTGTGTTGCTTACCGTGTCAATCAACAGCACTTGTACGCCCTCGGTTTCCCAAGGCACACGCCAGAAGCCTTGAATCCAAAGATTAGTCTCCGCCGCCGCTATCTGCCAGCGCTGGATGTGTGACGCATCATTAGTATTGTAATAAAACATGCCGCCTATATTTGTGCCCATGTAATTGGTGGCAAACTTGGCAAGAACACCGTTCATCATCATGTAAGGTGTCAGCCAGCGGTTCGTCGGATTGTTATTCGGATAACGCGAAATGAGCTGGCGTTGTCCGTTGAAAAACAATTCACACAAGCCGCCATCGGTGGTGGGCGAATAAGGATTCACTATGGGACAGGTGTTATATTTGGCGGGGAATCGTCCTTTGTTGGCGATGCCCAGCGCCGCGAGGTCAAGCTGGAGTATGTTCGTAGCCGTGACTCCGGGTGTTACCCGCGACCACAAACTTGAATCCAGCACCGAGAAGCTGTTGGAGCTGATGGACGTTCCCGTGGTGAACACCGGCATCTCACCGGGATAGGCGCGATAAACGACCGGCGCACCCGCCAGACCGGAATCGGAGTTGGTCAACACGAAGGTGTTGGTGCGCCAGTAAAGCCCGCCATGAATCCAAACACTCACGCCGCCGCCGGGAACACCATTGGTGCGAATTGCATTGCGGGCGCGCTCCAGGGTAAGGAATGGCGCGGCGAGCGTGCCGGCGTTGGAATCAAAACCGTTGGTAGCGACATAATAATTCGTGCCACTCTTGGGAAGAGAAATACGCACACGGATCTCCCAATTCTGGTTGCTCTGCACGCTACCCGGCCAAAAAGTCACTGCCGAAATCCAATGCGTGCCTACATCTTGGTTGCCGGGCGAATAGGTGAAATTGCTCCCGCTATTGGTCAAAGCTCCCCCGTCGAGTTGCCAGGCGTAGCCCAAGGCCCCTGTTTGCGCGGCGAAGTTGGTCGAAGCGTCGGCATTAATCACCGCCAGTTGCGCCAAGCACTTACTGCCTCCAAACAGAATCGCGAGTGCCAAGGCGAATTGCTTCACGTTTTTAATGTTCAATCCTGACATGGAAAGAGTCGTGCGATTCGGCTTGGCCAATCTGGTGCGGCGTTGAGTGCTTTCGCCACCTCGCGAAATCGTGCCTCCCCGGTAATTTCACAGGCATAGACGAAGGCGAGGTAAACCTCCTTGTCGTTCACTTTCTTGACCTTGCCGCTTCGTTCATGATCGTGGCCAGTTCGCGTGCTACCTGCCATATTCACGACGCCCTTGGCATCGATCCGGTTCGCTTCCCACAACATTCCCCGACGTATCATCTCCGCCAGTTTCTGCCGCAGTTCTGAATCCGGGCAAACCAGCCAGTAGCGCGTGGCGTTCAGCACGCCTGCTGATTGATAACTGACATCGAACCCGCCGCGTTCGGGATTAACTCCGCTTTCCAATTGGCGTGCCAAGCCAGCCCGGGCAAACCGCTCGGCATGCTGGGTCAAGGCATCATCGTGGGTCAGTGCCGCCGTTTCCCCCAGCGCCGCCGCCAATATGTAACTACGGTGTGTCATCGGAGCCTCGCGGTTGCGGGCCGCTGCCTCAATGTCTGGACGTGCCAGCCACCGTGCCGCCGCCAATACATGCGGAACTTGCTGGTTGGCTGTTTCCGCCGCCCGCCGCCAGCGATCATCTCCCGGCCGAGCATCAGCCTCGCGAATCACCAGCAGTGCCCGGGCGGCGGCTTCCACAAATATTGAAACACTGTGATACGGATCGCCTGTTCCCGGAAAATCCCCGTCCTTGCCCTGATGGTCAAACGCCCATTGCAACCCAGCCAGCCCTCGTTCCACCAATGGCTCATCGCCCAGCGCCACTCCCGCCACGATCAGATCTGATCCATACCGCTGATGTTCGACATACCACTGCGGAACATGTCCAGCCTCCCATTCCGCACAAAGCCCCGCCGCACCCGACGCCGCGATTTTCGCAAAATTAGCCGCGAACAGCTCTGGTTGTCTGGCATACACATCAAAAATCCCCTGCACCATCAATTCATCCGTCGAGGCAGTAATCATCGTCAGAGGCTGCAAGCGACTCAATGCCACTGCTGATATCCGCTGATGCACACACGACGCCGTCAGCGCCGCCAGAACAAGGATCATTAGTAAACTTGGATTTCTCATTTGGTTTCTAAATTTGTCCAAAAATCATTTCATCCGCAATGGCCTAGTTCACGGAGGCTGAATCATTCGCGAATTCAGGATGCCTTGGCCAATCTACGCCATGAAGTGTCAGCGTATAATTTTTTTACTTCGCATTTTCCAACTTAAGGAAGACGGTTTTCAGCCCATCACTGGAGACGCTGGCTATAGCCGTCTGGCCATTGAGCAGGAGACAAATTTGCGCGCGCCCGTTGTAAAGCTGCACCACACGCGAACCGGTGGACGTGCCAAGGTTGTCGAGCAACCGCCCGTCACCCGTGATGCCAAAATGAACTGTGTTTGCCGCATCGAGGCACGGCACGCCATTCTTGTCAAACACGCGCGCCTCGACCGCAACGATGTTGTTGCTCCGCGAAATTTCGTTGAGCGTCATCTTCAACGGTTTGCTCCATATCGCAGTTTGATATGCGATGGAAATCTGATCCGTGACTACTGTGCCACCGGATTTGCCGACGGCGCGCAGCGTGTTTGAACCCTCGTTCAGCTTGACGTTCCAACGCAAGCCGGCGGCGGGAAAATTCGTAGCGGCGCGTTGTTTGACGCCCGCTGAAACGCCGTTGACGAACAACTCAACTTCGTGGCAGTTGGAAAAGACCTTCACTTGTTTATCTTCGCCGGCTTTTCCCCAACGCACCGGCCAGGTGTGGCCGTAAATATGAACCATCGGTCTCTCTGCCCAATAACTTTGGAAAACGTAATAACTCTCCTTCGGCGCGCCGTCGCGCTCGACAACGCCTTTTTGATTCACGCGCGGCACGGGATTTTCCGGGCGCAGAGGCGTGGCGAAGTCTTTGAAAATCCACATCGCCGCGCCGGTGAGATTCGTCAACTGCTCTTGCACCATTAGATGCCAGTCAAACAGATTGATGATGTAACTCTCCGACCAATCGCCGTCCTTCGAGGGCCGCGCTTTACCGCCTTTGCCTTGGTAGGCCTTGCCGGTTTCCGCCGTGCCTCCGCCGATGGCGACTTGCCCGAGAAATTTCTCCGGCTCTTCGGAATGCCGGCGAGCGTGGCTGTCACCGCCGTATTCGGCATGGAAAAAATGCGGCGTATCTGCAATGGCCTTGTCCAGTGCAGCACGGTATTCGGTGTAACGACCGGCATACCAGCCCGCCCAAATGCTCGGCGAATAAACGTCGGGAATGTCTTTGCAGAAATCGCAACGACGAATAGCTGTCTTGCGAGACGGGTCAAGCTCATGCGCCTGCGTGTTCAACCCGGCCATGAAGGCATGGATGGCATCCTTATCAAAAATCTTAAAATCGCCGGGCCAGTCGTTCTCGTTGCCGAGCCCCCACAAGACGATGGACGGATGATTGTAGTGCTGGCCAATCATCGCCTTTTGCATCTCCAGCGCCTGCTGCTGGTAGCGTTCGCCTCCGAGACCGCCACGACACCATGGAATTTCCTCCCACGCCAGAATGCCGAGTTCATCGCACAGTTTCAGCACCAGCGGCGCTTGTTGATAGTGTCCCAGTCGCACAAAGTTTGCCCCCATGTCTTTCATCGCCTGCAGGGTCTGACGCACGACGTCATCAGGCACGGCAGCGGCCGCGCCCGCATGGTCTTCGTGATAGTGTGAGCCGCGCAGCAGCAACCGTTCGCCATTCAACTTGAACGGCCCGTGCTCGACCCACTCGATGGAACGCACGCCAAACTTCTCAACCAACGACTGTTCGCCTCGAAGTGACTTGAGCGTAACGGTGCAGGTGTAAAGCGCGGGCGACTTTGGCGACCATAGGCGCGGCGTGACGATCTCGAAGGCGGCGATCTCATTTTCGCCCGCCCACGGGGCGAGTTTGTTAGTTGCGCTATTAATAGTGTTGCCTTCAGGATCGCGAACTTCGAGAGTGAGTTCCGTTTCGTCGCCCAACACAGTCGGGTTGTAAAGTCGGGCGCGGACTTTCACCGAAGCCCGGCCATCGGCAGCGAGCGTCGGTTCGAAGTGGACACGCTCGATAGAAATCGCCGGAACATAAACGAGGCTGACATGGCGATACAGACCACCGTAGCGATTGAAGTCGCTCAAGTCCGAGGGGATGCTTTCGGCGTCGCGCGAATTGTCACACATCACCGCCAATTGAATTTTGCCAGCGGAGACTTCCTTGGCCACCGCGTCGGTGATATCCACGTCCCATTGGTCGTAGCCGCCGACATGCGCACCGACTTTTTCCAAGCCGATAAACACTTGTGATTTTTGTCCCGCGCCATCGAAATGCAATATCGTTCGTCCGTTTGGAAATGGATTGGTGATTTTGAGGTGCCTGCGATACCAGCCCGGCCCCTGATAATAATGAACGTCGGGATCAACCGCGTCGTGGGCGTTGAAGCAGTGCGGCAAGGTGACGGGCGTCCAGTTGACATTATCGGTGGCCTTGTCGCCGCGCCAGATTTCCCAAAGGCTTCCGAGCGAGCCCTGGTAAAATTCCCAGCCGGTGTCGATGCACTGGATGGTTTCTGCGCCGGCAATGCCGGCAAAGGCCAGCAGAATTCCGGCGATAACAATGCGGAATTCATTGGGAAACAAAAGTCGATTCATGGGCAGGTTGTTGCTGGTTAGCATAACATTGGTTCAATTAATTTTGACAGAAGTTCCTTTTCAAATCATTTGTCTGAAACCTTTGGTTTGGCCAACTCGTCCAACACCTGTTCCCCGATGAAACTATTTTCTCTACTAGTTCTAATTTTCTGGCTGGCAAATAACGTGGCGTTTCCAGCGAATGGCCTAGCCCAGGATATTCTTGCCGGCCTGCGACTGGAACATCCACGACTGATCATCACCGCCGCCGGTTGGAAAGATTTGCGTGCAAACCGCGCGAGCGACCCCGAATTGGATGCGGTGATCACCAAAATCGTCAGCAATGCACGTAAGGTGTTGACGGCGCCGACGTTGGTTTACAAAAAGGAAGGGAAACGGCTGCTGGCAGTTTCGCGCGAGGCGCTGCAGCGGATTGAACTGTGCAGCTTCGCCTACCGGATCACCGGCGAGAAAGTTTTCCTCGACCGCGCGCAAAAGGACATGCTTGCCGCCGCCGCCTTTGCAGACTGGAATTCGGCCGTGCATTTTCTCGACACCGCCGAGTTGACCGCCGCGCTGGCTCTGGGTTACGACTGGCTGTTCGACGCTTTGCCGGCAAACACCCGTGCCACACTCCGGCAGGCAATGATCGAAAAAGGCATCAAACCCGGCCTGTCACCGCAACATTGGCAAAAAGCCACCATGAACTGGAACCAGGTGTGTTTCGGCGGCCTCACGCTCGGAGCGCTGGCCATCGCGGATGAAAACCCCGAAATTGCCCGCGAGCTGCTGACGCTCGCTCGCAAGGACATTTCGAATGGCCTCAAACCCTACGCGCCCGACGGCATTTATCCCGAAGGGCCGGGCTATTGGAGCTATGGAACCACCTATCAAGTGCTGATGGTTTCCGCGTTGCAAACCGCGCTGGGCACAGACTGGAATTTGCCTGCGGCACCGGGTTTTCTCGCCAGCGCGACCGCCTTGGTGGAACAGATCGGCCCGACCGGGCAGCCGTTCAATTTTTCCGACTGTGGTGACGGCATCCAATTCGAACCCACGCTGTTTTGGTTCGCACAAGCTTTACACCAACCGGAACTGGTCTGCTTTCAGAACCGGTTGTTACGCCAATCATTATCCACCGCGCGCAAGGTAAAATCCGAGGCGGGCCGTTTTTTTCCGCTGCTCGCAATTTGGGTTGAAGGATTGCCAGCGGACATTCCACCGCCCACGCGGCTGCCGCTGGCCTGGCATGGTGATGGAGTCAACCCAGTCGGTGTTTACCGCAGTTCATGGACGGATTCCAACGCGCTGTTTTTGGCGTTCAAGGGCGGTTCAGCCCACAATAATCACGCCCACATGGACGCCGGCTCGTTCGTGTTTGACGCCAACGGCGTGCGCTGGGCGAGCGACCTGGGTTCGCAAAATTATTATTCTGTTGAATCCAAAGGATGGGCGCTTTTCAATGGCAAACAGAACGGCGACCGCTGGCGCGTTTATCGGCTGAACAATTTCAGCCACAATACGCTTACGCTCGGCGGCAAGCTGCATAACGCAGCCGGCGAAGCGCGCATCACCGAGTTCAGCGACACTTCCGCCACGGTCAACCTCTCGCAAATTTTCGCCGGCCAAGCTGGTAGTGTGCTGCGAAGATTTTCAATGGTCGGGAACACAACCGTCTCCATTTGCGACGACATCACCGCCGCCAAGCCCGGTCTGTCGGTGCGCTGGCAGATGGTCACGCATACCAAGATCAACACGAACAATAACCAAGCCATGCTCCAGCAGGATGGCCGGACGCTAGTGGCAAAAATCATCTCGCCGGTTGGCGCCCATTTTGAAATCGCCAGTGCCCAGCCGCCGCAGGATGGCGTCAATCAGCCCAATACCAACTCACAAATCCTCGCGGTGAACACGACGGTTCCGATATCCGGCAGCCTCACCATCGAAATCGAACTCCAGCCCAAAGTCGCCCCCAATAACCAATGACGCCTACATGTCCTTGCAGCCTCCGATAGAAGTTATCCAGAATGAAATTTGCCTTCCGTAACCCCCAACGACTGGTTAGCGTCCTTGAATCCAATAATATGAACGAACCCATTGATCGGCGTCACTTTTTAAAACGGGCCAGCGCCGCCGGCGTTGGTTTAAGCATGGCAGGTTACTTCGATCCGCTGGTCAGGGCGGGCACACAATCTAAAGTGACTGCGGCCAGAAAAATTAGTCCGAACGATAAAATCACGGCGGCGGTCATCGGCACGAACAGCCGGGGCATGGCCCATATTGATTGCCTCACCAAGCTACCGGGTGTTGAAATCACTTATATTTGCGACGTAGACAAACGGGCGGTGGCCAAAGGTGTCAAAGCCGCCGCAAAAAAACAAAATTCCGAACCTCAGGGCTTGGGTGATTTTCGTAAAATGCTGGCGGACCCGTCAGTGGACGTGGTGACGATTGCCACACCCGACCATTGGCATACGCCGCTGTCCATCCTGGCACTGGCTGCTGGCAAACATGTTTATGTGGAAAAGCCGATCAGCCATAACCCTTACGAGGGTGAATTGATCATTCAGGCAGTCAACAAATATCAGCGCGTGTTGCAAATGGGCGCCCAGCGCCGTTCGTTTCCCAATTTACGGGCGATCATCGGCGAAATCCACAATGGACTCATCGGGAAGACCTATTTCGGCCGGACATGGTATGCCAACAATCGCGAGAGCATCGGTCATGGCAAACTCGCACCGGTTCCCGAATGGCTGGATTATGAATTGTGGCAGGGACCGGCTCCCCGGCAGGCGTTTGTGGACAATCTGATTCACTACAAATGGCACTGGCGCTGGCATTGGGGCACCGGCGAGGCGCTCAACAACGGCGCCCACGAGGTGGATGTCTGCCGCTGGGCGTTGGGGGTGAACTGGGCCACGCGCGTCTCTTCCAACGGTGGACGGTATCAATATCAGGACGATTGGGAAACGCCGGACACACAGACCATCGCGTGGGATTTTCCCGAAGGGAAAACCATGAGTTGGGAAGGGCGGAGTTGCAATGGTTTTCCGATTGAAGGATTGGAGCGCGGTGTTTTGATTTACGGCACGGAGGGCACGGCCTTGCTGGATGGCAATGCCTACACCGTTTATGACCGGAAAAAGAAAATCATCAAGGAGGCCAAAAGCAACGAAGCGGTGGATCCCACCAACACCGTCAGTGCCACCGGCGTAAAGCTGGATCAACTGCATTTCGCCAACTTCATTGACTCCATTCGGACGGGAACACCGCCCAACTGCCCGGCGGAAGAAGGCCACAAGAGCGTGGGCCTCCTGCATCTTGGAAACATCGCCTGGCGCGTGGGCCGCGAATTGCATTGCGACCCGGCCGATGGCCATATTTTGAAAGACCACGACGCCATGAAACTCTGGCGGCGGAAATATGAGCCCGGCTGGGAACCCAATGTTTGACTGTCATTATTTTGACGTCACCTAAGAAGCTTCGCGCCATCCGCTGTATTAGTCTGGGACGCAAAATGAAAGGTAATCGGTCTGAGCGAAATGCTCGATCGCCAGCCGCCCGTTTTGACATTCCGAGCGCGATTTGGTTTGCTGCCCGCACGGGCATGCCGGGCAAATCCAAAACACTGCGCGGGATGAACAGGCAGAGCTAGAAAGCGAATCGCGAAAAAGCCCGCGCCGGTCATGGGGAAGAAATCAAATGAAAATCCAGGGTAAAGACTGAAATGAATCGTCGCAAATTTTTAGGTTGCACCGCCGCATCGACAGCCGCCTTGACCATCGTGCCGCAACACCTGTTGGGCGGGGCGGGATTTGCCGCGCCCGGTGTGCAAGATAAACCAGTGCTCCAGTTGACCGAGACGCCGCTGGCTTCGGACCGAATGAGCTATGCCCACGCTTTGACGGGGCGGTTCGAGCCGCGGCAGAATCTCCCGTCGTGGATGCGGGTGCCCCGATGGTGCACCACCGACTTGCCCCGGTGGCGCGAAGACGACATGGCGAAATTGATCAACGGTTATGCTGACCGTCACGCGGATTGCCTCCGGCTGGGCACGTTTTGGGGGGGCGTAGCGAATTTTCCCAGCCGTTTCGCGCCGCACTCGCCCAAACTGCTGGCTGGCACCGACCCGCTGGCGGTGGCAGTGGCCACCATTCGGCAACGCCGGATGCACATCCTGGCCTACATCAACCCAAACTCCTACTTGGAACAAAGCCCGCTCTACGATACGGCCTGCATCTTTGATGAGGCTGGACATCTCGGAAGATCCCTGACCTACAACCTGCCCGGTACCCGTTACGCATGCATCAACAATCCCGCCTTTGCCACCTTCTACACCTTAGCCATCCAGGAGGTCGTCGCCCACTACGGCACCGACGGCATTTACGTGGACGGGCTTTCGCCTCACATCTGTTATTGCAAGTATTGCCGCGAGAAATTCAAACAGGATACGGGGCGGGAACTGCCGGCCGGCCTAGAGGTGAACAAGTCGTGGACTTGCCTTTGGGAGATGGCCAGCGACTGGGACAATGTCGAGGATGTGCAAAATCCCGACCACGCCCTCTACTCGCGCTGGTTGATGAAATGCCTCTCGGACATGACGCGGCTGTTCACCGACACGGCCCACGGCGCCAAACCGGGCGCGCTGGCTACCTATCACACGTGGCCCAAGCCGGATACCCTCCCGCTCTACGATGCCACCCTCAATGAAATTTACGCCAAGAAGCCCTGGCACTTCACGCTCTGGAAACAGGCCGAGTTCGCCAACTGGGGAAACGTCTTTCAGATTCCCTCCCTGGTGAATGTGTATCTGCGCGTGGAGCCTTGGGGAAAAGAGCTGAGGCCGATTCGATCGGAAGTTGAAGCGCGGCACAAATACTGGCAATCACTGGCCAACGGCGGCTACCCAAATGCCTGGGCATATCCGGGCATGGAGCGGCCTTTCGCCGTCATGCAGCAACATGCCGACTGCTTCGATTTCGAGACCACGCTGCCGGTCAAATCCATCGCATTACCGCGACCTATGTTCGCCGATGCGCGCCACCTTAAAATTCTCCAACAGGAGCCTTGGATGAAAGCCTCGGCAGCGAAGCAGTCGGCCAAATCAACTGCACCAGACCAGATTGACCGCTTCCTCAGCTCGTCGGCCGGAATGTATGCCGGTTTATTGCTGGCTGGCCTGCCCATTATGGAACTGCATCCCAACCATATCACACGGCAAAATCTTGAGGGCTTTCGAGTTCTTGTGCTTGCGAACGAGGTCTGCCTGAGCGATGAACAGTGCGCATTTATGCGCGACCTAGTCCGAGAAGGCATGGCGCTGATCGCCACCCACCAGACCTCGCTCTTCGACCTGCAAACGAAAAAACGGAAAGATTTTGGACTGGCCGATGTTTTTGGGGTCAGCCTCCAGGGGGTGCTTCCATATAAACCCGGCCAAAGAATTGTGCCGGAAAAAGGCTTCGTCGAGACTCTGATCTCCCCGGACGGACTTGCCAACCACGAAGAGCATTTGCTGGTCTCGGCCAACGGCGCGAAGATTGCCGCCCGGCTGACAGGGCCGGACGCGCCGGAGCCGGCCCCGGCAGTGCTGCTGCATGAGTTCGGCAAAGGCCGGGTGGTTTATCTGCCGGGCAGGCTCGAATCGAGCTTCTCCTTGTGTGGCGATCTTGGTTTCCGGGATTTGATCCAGTCCGCTGTCACCTGGGCGGCACGCGGCCAGTTGCCTGTCAAGGTTGCCTGTCCCGACGGCCCGGTCGGTGTGACTTGTTTCGACCAGCCGGGTTCCCGGCGTCGACTACTCCATTTGGTGTCCTACCTAGCCGATTGGGTAAAACCCTATCAACAACTGCCATTACTTTCCAAAGTGCAACTTAGTGTGCGCCTGCCTGTGCAAGAGAAGCTCGCCTCGGCGCGGGCGGTCTTATCGGGCCAGAATCTGGCTTTCTCCACCCGAGACGGCCTCGCTCAACTCGAATTACCACAGCTCGATGAATATGAAATGATTGAGCTTAAGTGGCAGTGATGATTAGGCCTCCATGAACTATCCTATGGATGACCAATCCGCCGAATCAATGTCCAATGAGGAATTGCTGGGCCACACGCGCGAACTCCGCGACAAGCTGAAGCCATACGCAACCCTATGGCGCGGAATGGAGATGGAAGTGGTTTCGTTTCTGGAAGATTGCGAACAATTGATTGCGTTTCTTGAAGGACGGTCGGAGGAATGGGTGGACGTCGCCGAATTCCTCGAAAAAATAACGGCCTTTAGCAACGAGATGAAGGCTTTCTGCGACATTCAGCGGCGAGCGGAAGCCTACCCGGGAAAGGGTCGCCAATGAGCGCTCGCACATTGCGTTATGGCTTAACGCTATTTCCTCTTTGATTTCGTCGGCAGTCCACTGTCCTTCGCCGTATCCATCCTTATCGCCAAACAAAAACGGCCAGCCTGCGGGTTTGAAAACAGGCTGGCCGCTGATTTTTTTGCTTTATACATTGTCGGCGTTGCACCGACACTCATTTTTATGACCTAAACTTTCAGCCTTCGCTATGGGGTAAACTACTTACATCCTGACCGGCAAACAATACGTGCCAGCGGCCAACGCAGCATGGCGGGGACGGATTGATGCGCCGACCAAAATTATTTCCTATAATTGCTGATCGGAGAGAATCACTTTGCAATCTGGTCAATTTCCTCTTCGTGTTTCAAAGCGCTCTTTCGAATCTGGCTGTTTTTAGCATTGTTTTGTATTTTGGTTATTATCTGGGATATCTTGTTTGCAATCAAAGTTCGGTGTGAGAATGCAAGAAAAACGCAGGTGGCTGTCAGGGTAATGGAAAGAAACCTTCTCAAGTCAGTGGTCAAGTTGCGGTAAAGCTGTTCCCGTTTTTTCAAGCGCTCATCGTTTAGATGCTGATTTAATAGCATCTGTCTGCGCTTCATTTCCTCCTCGCTAATCTGAGGTCTGTTGTTAGACGCCATCCTCATGTCTGGGCATTAAAGCCTATAATGAAAACAATTAACACGTCTACCGATATAGTCAATGGTCAAGAAAACGGTTTTGAGCATGAAGTCGCCGGTTCCAATCGCCGTTGGTGCTGTCATCGCGGCAGAAATCTTTCCAGAATGGTTCTTACCGGAGCACCGTCGAATGCTGCTTTAACCACCGTTCTGCCGTTGTGTAGGCCGGGCACCAGCGTTCCACCCGCTGCCAGAACCGTTCCGAGTGATTCATCTCCAGGCGGTGAGTCAACTCATGAATCACAATGTAATCCCTGACGTTAACGGGTGTCTGGACGAGCCGCCAATTCAAAGAAATAGTGCCGCGGCGCGAACATGATCCCCATCGTGATCGCTGGTTCCGCACCGTGATCCGATTCACCTTCAATTCGAACCGGCTCGCATATTCAACTACCACGGATGGCAACTCTTTGGCCGCCAGTCGCCATAGGTGACGTTCTATCGCCGGCCGCAAATTAGTGTCGTGGCTGGCAATTTTGACAGTCTCATTGCCGAACTTGATAAAGCCATGGGCAGCGGCCTCAATCTTCAACATCTCGCCGCGATAAAGGATTTCCGAGCCGATGAACAATGGCGCAGGATGTTTTGGCCGGGTGGCTTGCCGTTGCAGCTGGATTTCCAGCCAGAAGATGTTTCGTTCGGCAAAGCGATGGGCTTCGGATACCGAGCCGCCGCGCGGAATCGTCACTCTGGCGGTGTCATCAGGGTTTAGCCGCAGCAGGTAGCGTCTTGCCCGGGGACGGTGAACCATGACTAGCGGAATTTGGCGACCACTTACCGACAGGAATATCTCGGTCGAGAATCTGTTGGTCGGGTTCAGGATGAAATCAAACGGCACTGAGTCAGTAAATGAGGTTGGGTGCGAGACCGCAAGAAAATCCATGACGGTTTATAGTTCAAGAGCATCACAATCGGGATAACCTCGGAAATTTATCGCCAGATGGTTGGAAAATGGCAAAATTGCTGCACGCGAAATCAGAATATATGGATATACGCAAAGCTGTCATCACTGCTGCGGGACCAAGCCAGCGAACCCTGCCATTGCAGACACTCGTGGATCGCGATGGGAAAACCAAGACCGCGCTGGTCATTATCATCGAAGAGGCGCTCAACTCTGGTGCCGAGGAAATATGTATCGTGGTTTTTCCCGGCGACGCTGACGCTTATCGCGCCGCCGCCGGTCTGCACGGCAAGCGGTTGCAATTTGTCGAGCAGGGCAAATCACTCGGCTACGGTCACGCTGTCTGGAGCGCGCATAAATTCACCGGCGGTGACCCGTTTTTATTGCTCGTTGGCGACCACCTTTATTTGAGCCGCGAAAACCGCAGTTGCGCGCGGCAGCTCGTGGAAATCGCCACGTCGGAAAATTGCGCCGTCTCCGCCGTGCAGGCGACGCACGAAAGCAAGCTGCCATATTACGGCGTCGCCGGCGGCCGCCTCGCGGAAAATCGCAAGGGACTTTACCTCGTCTCCGAAGTTCTGGAAAAACCCACGCCAACGGTTGCGGAACAAAAACTCATCGTTCCCGGTTTGCGCGCCGGTCATTATCTTTGTTTTTTTGGAATGCACGTTTTGACGCCGACGGTGATGGATTTGCTAGGTGCGGAAGTTGCCGCCGGCCAGTCGGCCAACTTGAGCCAGATGCTTGCCAGGTTGGCGACGCGCGAGCGTTTTCTCGCCGCCGAATTGCAAGGCCGCCGGTTTGACATCGGGCTGAAATACGGTTTGCTCAACGCCCAGCTCGCGCTGGCCTTGAGCGGTCCGGCGCGTTCCGAAGTCCTCGCCGGCCTCGTCGAACTGCTTGCGCAGGAACCTCACTAAAATTCGCATGGCTCATCCGCTCATCGAGATCATCACGTCGGCGGATCCGCAATTCCGCAACCAATCGCTCGACGCCGTCTGCGCGAATGCTTCCGGCGACGAATTGCTCACGGCCTGCGCGGAACTCGACGCTTTCCGTCGCCGCAGCGAAAATCTTTATGAACGTGTCCGCACGTTGTTTTTCCTTTACGCTATCCACCGGTTTCATCTGCCGGCGAAAATTCCCGCAGGGTCCGACGGCATGATTCCGTTCAAAGGCTTCGAGCATCTGCTGCAGCGCCGTTTTGAGGAAGCGCTCGAACAATTTCTCACCGTCCAGAAGACTTCCGGGCCGAGTGACGCGGTTTCCAGCGCGCTCGCCAGTGTTTATCAACGCATCGCTTTCCAAACGCTCGCCGACCAGGTGCGGCGCAGTGTGCGTTCCGTGCGCGGCAATCAATGGATGTTCCGCATGGGCCATCCGGCGGATCATCCGCTGCGCGTGCGGTTGGAACTCATGCAGCGCGGCGAAGACGGCACCTATCCCGTGCTGCGCGAGCTTACGCCGGTGCGCATGGATTTGAGTCACTCCGGCTGGAGTGACATTTTTTTCCTCGGCATGGATTTTCCCGAAGGTGCGCGGGTGCTGAACATCTCGATTGACCTCGGCGTTCACGGCCGCGACCAATCCGCAAAACCGCCGGTGGAAGCCTGTTTGCGCGTGATTGACGAACCGATTCTACGCCTCACCAGCGTGGATCTCGGCGCGACGGCGGATATTAGCAGTCTCGCCGAAGTTTTCGATTTTGCGCGCGATTATCTAGGTTTGCTGAAGGCCGCCGTCATCGCGGCGGGAATTGTTCCGCCCGGCATCGAAGGTTCCGGTTTGGAACTGGCGGATTTGCTCGCGCGCCTCGTCGGTCCCGGTCGCGGCTTGGAACTCGTAAGCCACGTCAACGACATACCGAAAGGCTCGCGGCTCGCGGTTTCCACCAATCTGCTCGCGTCGCTGATTTCCGTTTGCATGAGAGCGACGAGCCAAGCCAAATCGCTCACCGGTGAACTTGCCGAAGAGGAACGCCGGCTTGTGCTCGCACGCGCGCTGCTGGGCGAGTGGCTAGGCGGTTCCGGCGGCGGCTGGCAGGATTCCGGGGGTGTGTGGCCCGGCATGAAATTGATTTGCGGCGTCGCGGCAATGGAAGGTGATCCCGAATTTGGTATCAGCCGCGGTCGTTTGATGCCGGCACATAAGATTTTGGAGCGCGGCGATGTTTCCGCCGAAACGCGCGAGCGGTTGCAGCAAAGCCTAGTGCTCGTCCACGGCGGCATGGCGCAAAACGTCGGGCCGATTCTTGAAATGGTCACAGAAAAATATCTACTGCGGTCGGCGGCGGAATGGGCCGGTCGCAAACAAGCCATCATCCTGCTTGACGAAATCGTTTCCACGCTCCGCGCCGGTGACGTGCAAAAACTTGGCGCCCTCACGACGAAAAATTTCTGCGAGCCGCTGCAAACCATCATTCCCTGGGCCAGCAATGCATTCACCGAATTGCTCATTGCCACCGTGCGCGAAGAGTTTGGCAGAGATTTCTGGGGCTTCTGGATGCTCGGCGGCATGGCCGGCGGCGGTATGGGATTTATTTTCGACCCAAATCGCAAAACCGAGGCGCAGCGGCGCTTGCAGGAAATAATGTCGCAGGCCAAGCGTGAACTGGAATGCGCGCTGCCCTTCGCGATGGAGCCGGTGGTTTACGATTTTGCCATCAACGAGCGCGGGACCTGGGCGGATTTGCTGCGCGGCGAGGACGCGCTGCTGCCGCGGGGTTATTATGCGCTGCACGTTCCGCGTTGGCTCCGCTCCGACCCGCAGGCGTTGACGAAGCCGCAGCGCGCGGAACTCGACAAGTTCAGCGCCGCCACGCGCACCCGCCCGGAATTTTCCGGCATGATGCAAACGCTGTTTGATCGGCTGCTGCCGCGCCTGAAATCCGCCACCGGCAAGCAGCAAACCCTTGCCGAACTGCTCGAACAAAACGGTTTCGACCGCGTGCAGCACGAACTGATTCGCGACGATTTGAAAAACGGCCGTATCGGCCTTGCGCAAAACCGCCTACCGGCCAGCGCTGACATCAAGGATGTACATGACGGTGATGTTTTGAATGCCACCGCGCCGCTGGTAAAAGATTTTCGCGATGCCGGGCTTGCCGCGCTCGCACGCGGAGAACTTGCCATTGTCACGCTCGCCGCCGGCGTTGGCAGTCGCTGGACGCAGGGCGCAGGCGTGGTGAAGGCGCTGCATCCGTTCTGCAAATTCGCCGGCATCCACCGCACCTTCATCGAAACGCATCTGGCAAAAAGCCGGCGGATCGGCCAGCTTGCCGGCTGCACGCTGCCGCATGTTTTCACGACGAGTTATTTGACGCACGCGGCGACGGAAGAGTTTTTGCGCCGGCAGAAAAATTACCATTACGCCGGGCCGCTGCTGCTTTCCGCCGGCCGCTCCATCGGCCTGCGGATGAATCCGATGGTGCGCGACCTCCGTTTTCTCTGGGAAGAAATGCCACAGCAACGGCTTGACGAGCAGCAGCAGAAAGTCCGTGCCAGCCTGCGTACCGCGCTCATCAACTGGGCGCGCTCGGCCGGTGAAGGCGGCGATTATACCGACAATCTTCCGACGCAATGCTTGCATCCGGTTGGCCACTGGTTCGAGGTGCCGAACCTGTTGCGCAACGGCACGCTGGCGAATTTGCTCGCGGAGCGGCCGAAGTTAAAACATTTGATGCTGCACAACATTGACACGCTCGGCGCGGACGCCGACCCGGCGATGTTCGGCCTCCATCTCGCACAGGAATCCTGCCTGACGTTTGAAGTCATCACGCGCCGATTGGAAGATCGCGGCGGTGGTCTCGCCCGTGTGAATGGTCAGCTGCGCCTCGTCGAAGGGCTGGCGATGCCGCGCGAAGAGGAGGAATTCAATCTGCGCTTTTACAATTCCAACACCTGCTGGATCCACATTGACAAGCTGCTGGAAGTTTTTGGTTTGAACCGCGCCGATTTGAACGACGCGGAAAAAGTCGCCGCTGCCGTGCGGAACATCGCCGCGCGGATGCCGACTTACATTACCATCAAGGATGTGAAAAAACGCTGGGGTCATGGCCAGGAAGATGTTTTCCCTGTTAGTCAGTTTGAGAAATTGTGGGTGGACATGACCGCGCTACCCGAAGTGAAAACGAGTTTTGCCGTGGTGTCGCGATTGCGCGGACAACAACTCAAGGATCAGGCGCAACTCGACGGCTGGCTGCGCGACGGCTCGGCCGGTTTTGTGAATGATCTGTGTTTTTGGGCATAAAATCAAAAAGGCTGCATCATCCAAACAGGAAGGCCACATTTCAAGTACTCATTATTCTGTTGCCGGCTCCGTTAGCTGCGCCACAATTGGATAACGCACAAATAACTTTGGCATAATAACCATGAAGACAACTCTGCATTCATCCGAGTTTCTCTCTGCCACGTTGTTCAAAATTCTTTTATTGGTTGTGTTGGCTATAAGCTTGAACCTTCGGGCACTATCCGAAACGGCAAAGCAAACAGCATCGGACATGGTGTTTAACGTTGACGTTTCTACCGCCGAACATCTAAGGCCATCGCTCCCCAATATTCCCGACCTCGTGGTAAACCTTTCTGATTTTGGAGCCGTCGGCGATGGCAAGACGATGAACACCGCCGCCTTCAAGAAAGCCATCGCTGCCGTTGAGAAAGCCGGTGGTGGAAAATTGGTCGTGCCAAAAGGTTTTTTTTGCACCGCCCCATTCACGCTATGTTCCAAGCTGGAGCTTCACCTCGAGGCTGGTGCCGTCATCAAGGCGCCCGAGACATTCGCAGAACTCGGCCTCCCGGATCCGTCCACGTTCAAAACCCAGGCCGCCGCCAACGCTGTTTACCATGTCCCCAATCCGCTCATTTCCGGCAGCAAACTGCATGATGTGGCCCTCACGGGTGCCGGCACGATTGATGGCAGCGGGCAGCATTGGTGGGATTGGTCTGAACGCGCCGCCCGCAACGCCGCCAAGACGCAGCCCGGTCGCATCGTTTATCTCCGCCCCCACCTCGTCGTCATTGACGGCTGTGACCGGTTGCTCGTTGCCGACATCACATTGGCCAACTCATCAATGTTTCACCTTGTGCCCAAGCGCGTAAACAATCTGACGATTGAGCGCGTGAAGGTCCGCGCGCCGTTCAATGCGCCAAACACCGACGCCATCGATCCCGGTCCCGGTACCAATTTCTGGATTCACGACTGCGACATCGACACTGGCGATGATGACATCGTTATCAAATCCGGCGGCGCAAATATCCTCATCGAAAACAACACCATCAAGCACGGTCATGGAATCTCCATCGGTTCTGATACGACCGCTGGCGTTCATAATATGCTTGTCCGCCACTGCACCATGGACGGTACCGACAACGGCATTCGCATCAAATCCATGCGCGGTGCCGGCGGTTTGGTTGAAAATGTGCGTTACACCGACATCACGATGAAGAACGTCGGCAACGCCATCGTTTTCCAACTCGACTACGTGGACAACAACCGACCTGACTTCAAAGGTGCCTCTACAAAGATTCCTGTGATTCGCAACATTCTCCTTGATCACCTTACCATCGACGGTGCGCGCAACACCGGCATCATCCACGGTCTGCCCGATAGCCCGATTCGCAACCTTGCGTTTCGTGACATCACGCTCATTGCTGGTAAAGACTTCGATATTCGGAATGCGGAAGAACCCGTCTGCGAACGCGTATCGCGCACAATCAAATCGGGCGTTGGCCCCGTGAAGATCCCCGGTGAGCACTAAAAGAGATATATAAATCAGTTTTCAGTCGCCAACATTCAAGACACGTTGGTTTAACTGGCGTGACTTGATTTTTGGTCCCCTGAAGCCTGTCAATATGCTTGCTATTTTTCGCCGTTTCCGTCCGTGCGAAAAGGAACAGCGGGAAGCCCATTGCGGTTGTATAGATTGCACACCGGATTCGCGGCCCACGCGTAACGCAACGCTACCGGCTTGACCACGGCGTCGCTCCGGACGATAACTTCATCACCGGAAATATTTGCATCAGCCCAGCACCATTTCTTGTCCGCACCTGCCAGGGCAAAACCTTTCAATGCCCCGCCTTCGCCTTTTCGTCCAACCATCAGGCCGTCGCCGAGATTACTGAATTTCACCTTGGCGACGGCACCTTGGAAAACCACAGATTCACAGGTTGGCCCGCTGGCAACGATATTCCGGCCGTAGGCCGTTTTCAAAGCCGCGAGCACCGTGCGATGGCCGACGTCCTGTTTGTTGAGCGGATGAATCGTGTCCGCTTCGCCCACATCAATGGTCGTGACCAAGCCTGCGCGCGGCAGGGTTTTGGCCAGTTGCACCTGCACTTCGCGGAATTCGGCACGCACGCTTTCGCCTGGATTGGCCTGTACCGGCTCATAGTTCGCCAATTGGATGATCATCACGGGATAATCGCTCACGCCCCAGCGTCGCCACCATTCGGCGAACATGTCCGCCACAAACTTGCGATAAAACTTCATGCGCGAAAAACTTGATTCGCCCTGTGACCAAAGCGCCCCCTTTACCGGTAATCCGATGAGCGGCGCAACCATGCCATTGAAAAGACCGGCGGCGCCTTTGTGATTGTTATCGGGGGGCGGCATTGAAAGCGGCTTTTCAGGAAGCTTCGTTCCATTGGCTTTCGCTTTGGCGGCCTTTTGTTCCCAAGCCTTCATATCGGCGTCATACTTGATTTTGATCTGCGGATAATTTGCCCGGTATTCCGCCAATTGTTTCAGAAATGGAGCGTAGTTCGGATCAGCCTGAATCAATTCCATTGGCGTCCAGGGTTCCGAACCCGTGCCACCCCAGCAACATTGAATGAGGCCGACCGGCACATTCAATTCCTGCTCGAGATCACGACCAAAAAAATAGCCGACGGCGGAAAATGGTTTTGCCGATTGCGCCGAAGAAACCTGCCACTGTCCGGTTAGATCGCGCGAGGGCACATCAGAAACTCTTTTGCCGACCATAAACAGTCGAAGCTGCCGATGATCCGCATTTTTCAGCTCGGTTGCGGCATCCCTGGCGCTGCCCAGGTTCCATTCCATGTTCGACTGGCCGCAACACAGCCAGACATCGCCAGCCAGGAGATTTGTCAGTGTGATTTTTTCCGAACCGGTTGTGATCACAATGTCAGGAATCAAGCCGGCGGGCCTCGCCGGCAGGACGATTTTCCAACGTCCATCAGCTCCCGCCACCACGTTTTTAGTCGCCACCCCTTCTTGAACCGTTACCGTCTGACCTGGCGCGGCCTGGCCCCATAATGGGATCGGTTCATCCCGTTGCACCACCATGCCGCTGCCAAAAAGCGGCTCGATTTCCAATGCCGCTTGAACGGGTATTGAAACGCCTGCCCCAAGCAGGGCAAGCATCAGCCAAATGGTAGGCAACTCCAACCTTGTGG
>Ga0007882_10000043_pt1 | contig 70696 bp, 49 predicted proteins | sample CryBogCBH12Aug01_FD_71195 | JGI IMG/M metagenome (GOLD analysis project Ga0007882, IMG submission 71195) | Freshwater microbial communities from Crystal Bog, Wisconsin, USA - CBH12Aug09.1 | ecosystem: Environmental > Aquatic > Freshwater > Lake | place: Crystal Bog, Wisconsin, USA | collected... | reverse complement strand
TTGCTTGGGGAGCGCGCCCGCCCCGGGCGCAGTTTTCCGCGCCCTCGCGGAAAACCCGAGCGCACCGAAATTTCCCGGCCTTTGCCGCCAGCTCGCCCGTAAAAACAGGCCGCCCCGTCCCCTACACTACCATCCGCGCGGCCAGCACGCGGGCCTGGCGGATGAGATTCAAATCCTCCGTCAAATCGCCAAACCGCAGTTTCATTTCGCCGCTCTGGCGCTGGCCCAGCAGCTCGCCGGGACCGCGCAGTTTCAGATCCGCCTCGGCAATCTTGAAGCCGTCCTGGGTGTCCGCCAGAATTTTCAGTCGCGCCTGCGCCTCCCCGCCAGGTGCGTCGGAAATGAGGATGCAATAGCTCCCGTGCGCCCCGCGCCCGATGCGCCCGCGCAACTGGTGCAGTTGCGCCAGCCCAAAATGCTCCGCGTTCTCAATCAGCATCACCGTGGCGTTCGGCACGTCCACCCCCACCTCGATCAGTGAGGTGGCCACCAGTGCCTGAATTTCGTTGGCGCGGAAGGCGGCCATCACCTGCTCCTTTTCCGCCGGCTTGAGCCGCCCGTGCAACAGCCCGGCCAGATATGGTGCCAGCGCTTTTTGCACGGTGGCAAACTCCTTCGTGACCGCCTTGATGTCCTTGTCCGTGTCCACCACGTCCACCCGGGGATACACAATGTAAGCCTGCCGGCCGGCGGCGATTTTTTCACGGATGAACTCAAACACCTTCGGCAGCGCCTCTGCCGGCCGCACCACGGTCTTGATGCTCCCGCGCCCGGCGGGCAACTCGTCAATGACCGAGACATCGAGGTCGCCGTAGAGCGTCAGTCCGAGCGTGCGCGGGATGGGCGTGGCGGTCATCACCAGCAGGTGCGGATAATGGCCCTTGCGCACGAGCGCCTCGCGCTGGGTCACGCCGAATTTGTGCTGCTCGTCAATGATTACCAGCCCCAGTTGCGGCAGCTCAAAGCCGCCGGTCAGCAGCGCGTGGGTACCGATGCACAGCGTGCCGGTGGTGGTGGCGTCACCCGGGGCCAGGCTGGTTTTCTGGCTCCCCGTTTGCACCGTCACCTTCAGCCCCAGTGGCGTGAACCACTTGGAAAAATTCCGGTAATGCTGTTCCGCCAAGATTTCCGTCGGAGCCATCAGCGCCACGTTGAAGCCGCTTTCCAGCGCCATCAGGGCGGCGCAGGCGGCGACGGCCGTCTTGCCGGAACCCACATCCCCCTGCAACAGCCGGCGCATGGGATATTCGCCGCCGAGGTCGGCCCGGATTTCCCGCAGCACGGCGGTTTGCGCGCCAGTGAGCTTGAACCCCAGCGCGGCCAGGAACGGCTTCATCAGGCGGTTGTCTCCGGCGCAGGGCAGCGCGCGGGTGTTGCGCTCGAATTTTTTCCGGCGGGACTGGATTTGAATTTGCAGCGCGGTGAACTCATCCAGCGCCAGCCGCTGGCGGCCAATCTCCACATCCGCCAACTCTTCGGGGAAATGCACCATGTGCACCGCGTTCGCCCGGGTGGGCAGCGCGGTGAGAAACGGCAGGTCGCGCCCGGCGCGTGGTTCCGTGCCGGGAGGCAGCGGCGAACCCGCCGCCGGCAGATGCCCCCAGGGCGGCTCGGGAATCCGCGCCTCAAACTGTTCCAGCGCCTGCCACACCAGCGAACGCATCACCCGGGCCGTCAGGCCGTCCGTGAGCGGATGCACCGGCACCATGCGGTTCACATGGATGAACTCATCCTCGCCCGGCTCGACCAACTCCGTTTCCGGGTGGTCAATCGTGCGCGGCTTGAGCGAATCCGGTTTCCCGTAAACGAGAAACTCGCGGTTCACGGCAAACCAGTCCTCCATCCACGGCTGCGCCTGCCACCAGCGGCAATGCAGGCGGGCGGTGCCGTCGTCAAAGACACATTCAAACATCGCGCGGGTGCCGTGCTTCCAGCGTTTGACCCCGGCGGCGACAATCTTGCCGCGCACCGTGGCGGCTTCCTTGAGCCGGAGGTCGCGGATGGCGAGAAATTTGCGGCGATCTTCATGGCGCCGGGGACGATGCAGCAGTAAATCCTCGACCGTGTGGATGTCCAGGCGGGCCAGCAACCGGGCGCGTTCGCTGCCCACGCCCCGGACCGCCGTCACCGGCCACTGCATGGGCGGCAGCGGCGGCACGTCCCCGCCGTTGGCGGGAGCGGCGGACGGCACGGGCGATTCCGGGGTCGGCATGACGGGGAAATCCTAAAGCCCCGCCCGCTAGGCGCAACAGCAAACCGGGGAAAAACGAAATGGGGCCGGACGAATCCGGCCCCATTCGGTAAATTTTTCAAATCCACTCGCCCCGGCCTCAGGCCCGAGCTGCGCGGCGGCGCACCACCAAGAACAGGCCGCCCGCCACCAGCGCGAGCACGCTGACCGAGGGTTCCGGCACCACGTAGATGCCTTGGATATTGCCCAAGCCGGTGGTGATGAGCGAGCCGTTAATCAAGGTGCCATCAGTCGCATATTCCGCCACCTTGGCATCGTAGTTGACGCCCACATACAAATTCCCATCAAAAACCGCCACGCCCGAAGGCCCGTTCAACCCCGAAACCAGGGCGTCATTGATGACGGTGCCATCCAAGCCATATTCCCCCACGGTGCCGAGGCCGATGTCCGTGACAAATAAATCCGTGCCGTCGGAGGCCAGATTGTAGATGGCCCCGCCCGTAGCACCGTTCACCACCAGATTCACCGCCGTACCATCCAGATTGTATTCGCCCACCGAGTTCAGCCCTTCATCCGCCACGTAGATATGACCACCCGCCACAATCAGGCCGGTGGGTACGCTCAGGCCGGTGATGAGGGAATTGTTCACCACGGTGCCATCCAAATTATACTGGCCGATGGTGCCGGTGTTGGCATCCCCCACGTAGATGTAACCGCCGCTGACGGCCACGGACAAGCTGTTATACAGGCCCGTGATCAGGTTGGCATTCACCGGCGTGCCATCCAGTTTGTAAACCCCCACCGAGCCGGCACCCGAAGTGGCGCCCTGCTGGGTGACGTAAATCAGGTTGTTGGCAACCGTCACATTGAACTGCGCGGTGCTGCCGGTAATCAGGGAAGACGTCTGCAGGGTGCCGTCGAAATTATACGCATCCGTGTTAAATCCATTGGCAACAAATATTTGAGCCTGGGCCGAACCGGCCAAGGCCGCCAAGCCAAGGGTGGAGAGTGCGAGCGTGCGGGACAATTTGGCCGTGATTTGATTCATGGGTGCAGGTTCCTTGTTAGTAATTTCGATGCATAATAGAACAATAGCTGATAAAGTCAATTGTAAAAGGCCGCCGCGTGCAAAAATTCGGCGAATCCTGAGGCGCTGCCCGGAGCGCGGAGCATCCGCTCCGCGATTCTCTCGCCGTGCCACCGGCGCGGCCAAGCAACCGACCACCTCCGCTCAAATTAATATATTGGAACACGCAGAGCGGATGCCTGCGCTCCAGGAGCGCCGGCTTGCAGCCGGCTTGGCGCGTCCATTGCGGCCAAACGGCTGGAAAACAACCACCGTATACGACCAGCGGAAGCGGTAAGCCGGTCACAGACTGGCGCTCCCCGGGGCAGTGTCGGGATGCCCCCCGCACGCCAAATCCCCGCCAAAATGTCTTGCCACTGGCTGGAGAACACTTTATTTTTGACCGACTGACTGGTGTTGCCGTGGAGCCCCCGCCTGCGCGCCGCCAGTCACGAATGAATGCCTGCCCACAGGCAATTCCCTTCGGCCGGTTGCGCGGTTAGCTCAGTGGTAGAGCATTACCTTGACACGGTAGGGGTCACAGGTTCGAACCCTGTATCGCGCACCATCCCTTTCAATCAACGACTTGCGTTGTTTTTGGGTTGAAACTAACAACAAAACTAACAACGGAGCCAAATCTTTTCAGCCTCGTTTTTATCCGTTCAAAGTTGTTTTTCCCTCGGATACGCCTCCCAGATCCGGATGCCGAAAGACCTCTTTCCAGGCAACGTTTTCTTCGCGATGAAGGCTAAAAGTGGTAACTGCCACTTGTCACCACGCCCTGCCCTGACCAGAATTGCTCTGTAGCAAAAGCCTACATCACCCTCGAAACCAGTTGCCGAAAGCCTCTCCGGTCTGATTGAGCGGGTCACGTTCTTTAACGAGGAGACGGGGTTTGCCAGTACTTCACGAGCCCCAGTCACCCTGCAAAAGCCATGGTCTCAATACCAGCCACGTCCTCCAATTTCACGAAAGGTGCATATTCCAGACACCACTCCTGAACTTTAATCCGTTCGTGCAATGTTCCGCCGATGAGTTTGTGGCGGTTCTCGGCTTGTTTGACGACCTGGACTGGACCGAGCCTGGCAATCACTTCACAGGGAATAAACCGGGCATTGATAGATTTGTTTCTCATGCCGGCAATGTTCGCAGTCAGGGATGGACATCGGCTGTCCAACCACTCCTCTCGCCCAAATTTACGTTGGACAGCCCTTGTCCCTGTGTCGCGGTAAAGTTGAGTCATGAAACTGACACATGAGACGCCACAACTTGAGCATCAAGAATTCATCTGGCAATTCGGTCAGACTAGACTCGTCAAACTCCCGGATGGCCGGAACACATTGATTGGCGGTTCCCCTCAAGATCGGTCTGCTGCACGCAAATGGTGTGCTCGCTTTGCCCCCGACCTTATTTTGATGGATTCGACACGGCATGAAATTACGTTTTCAACCTAAACAGAGCGGCAGGCAGAACAAGTTGGTTTGATGTGACTTGCCGTTTGCCTGGAAACGTCTAAAAATATTAAAAAGCCATGGGATTTCGATTCAGCCGACGCATTGGTATTTTGCCGGGCCTGAAGCTCAACTTCAGCGGCAGTGGTGTTTCCTTGTCAGCCGGCGTCAGGGGCGCACACCTCAATTTCGGTTCCCGTGGCACATACGCTAGTGTAGGTCTTCCCGGCACCGGTCTCAGCTATCGTCAACGCATCGGTGGAGGAGTGAACCGATCTGCACCCTCTCAACTGACACCAGAACAGATCCGGTCGATTGGCAACCGGCAGAATGATCACTTGGCCATGCAGTTGGCTGGCAGTGGCACTCAGAATGTTGGTCTCAGTCCCGAAGAAGCCCGCCGTTATGTAGCCGACCCCAGATTCAGGCTCATGGACCCGGATACAGGTCTGAGACTCACTCCTATCCGACTCGAAGCCAAGATCAAGGCTAACGATTTGAAAGAGAAGTTGGAGAACTTGCAAATCAAGCTCCAGACCGAAGCTGAGGAATACCAACACCTGCTCAACTTCTGGAAACCGTTACCAGCCATCCCAACTACCGAAGACTGGACCAACGAGCTAAAAAAAAGAGTTTTTGAGAGCCGGATTCCTATTCCTGTTGCCCCGGATATGCAGGCAGAACAGGCTAAACTACTGAACGAACTGACTGCCAAAGAACACACCGGCATCAACAAGTTTCTGCCCGGGTTTGTGGCCAGATCTGATGCCAAGACCGATTTCACAACAGCCTGGCCAGCGAGAGAAGCCGAACTGCAACTAGCTTACGACACCCAGGTTCAGCAATACCAACAGCAAGTGGCCACAGAACAGGCTGAATGGGATGCTGCCGAGACCAAGCGCATTGAGTGGATTCAGCGATTGTTGGACGGGAATTTGGAAGAGATTGACCATACCGTTGCCGAGGTGTTGGCTGGTCTGCAACTGCCCTTCCACACCCATTGCGACTATTTTGGGGATGACGAGCACACGGTCAGCCTGCACCTCGAACTGCCTACCCAAGAAGAGGTGATTCCAGAGACCTCCAAATCCATACTCAAAACCGGGGATACCAAAGATGTGCGCAGGACTGAATCAGAGCGAGCGATGGACTATACGAGGTTGGCGATGGGGGTGGTGGTGTTCATGGCAGCAGAACTGGCTTCGTACTTGCCCACGGTCCAGGCTTTTCGAGTCGCGGCCTTTACCCATAGACCAAGAGTCAGAGAGGCAGACCCCGAAAACAGCTGCGTATTGGACGTGACGGTGCAACGATCGGCTCTGATCGAGTTTGGTGAGGAAGACAACCTGACCGCCTTTATGACTCGTCAAGGTGGTAGGTTTCATGTGAACGCCTTGGGTGGTTTGGATGGTGTTCCGGTTCCGTCGTGGTTGGAACATCAAGATTACCAGGATAGGCGAGGTTAATGGTGACTGTTGTCATTGAACCGGTTGCATATTTTGCTACAATTTTATGCCAATGCTAACGATAAACCCCGCGGTCAATCGTCTGTTGCACTAGTGGCAGAGCAGTGAGTTATCAACAATATGAATACAAGGAGAATATAATTATGGAATTCGTAATCCACGCCCTTTTGAAAGAGCCGAACAGCCCGGTCATAGAAAGGTATAGGGATAAACTGATTCCACCAACAGATGAAGAAATAGGTTTTGTTGAAAAAGTAACCAAACTATTTCGCAAACACCAGTCAGGGAGTGGTGTGACCCAGCTAGAACTGGACAGGTGTTTAAATAGTCTTTGTTGATGTTTCTGTCAACCGTTGTTGATAGAAAGCGGCTGGGGCGGACATGTTGAGGGCGCTGTGTGGTGCGACTTCGTTGTAGTGGGTGATCCAAGTGGGGACGAGCCTCAAGGCTTCGGGCAAAGTCTCCAAGGGCTGATGGGCCAGGTAGTCTCTTTTGAGACTGCCAAAGAAGGATTCGACGAGGCCATTGGATTGCGGGCTGCGACACGGAGTATGGCAGGCGACCAAACCTAAGCGGGCCAACAACTGCTGGAGTTGCTCTGCGATGAACTCCGGACCGTTGTCGGTGAGGAACTCCAGTCCTTTGGCAGATGGGAGCTGGTGGCCAAAGCGTTGAAAGAGGGCTTCGCGGAGCAGTTCGCCGATGTCCTGGGCGGGGAGGCGAGGTTGTAGTTTCCAAGCGATGACCATGCGGTCGGCACAGTCGATAATAACCGCCAGGCGGAGTTTGGGGCCCGACCCGAGCTTGAAGGTAGTGATGTCGCAAGCCCAGCGCCGGTTTGATTGGGACACGGCCACCTTGCCCTCGTGGGGCCGGCCGGGCCGCTGGGTGCGCTGTCGGTGCGAGGCCAGCCAGGCTTGTTGTTTGAGGTGGAGATAGACGGTCTTGCGGTTGCAGTGGATACCCTGCCGCCGGAGCAGCGCATGAATGCGGCGATAGCCGTAGCTGGGCGGACATTGGGCCAGCACCTGTTGGATGGCTGGCGTCAGTTGCGGGCGCCGCAAGGGCCGGGGCTGGCGCGGTTGCCGACGATAATAGAACCAACTGCGGGGCACCCCCAGGGTGCGGCAGGTCAGGGCAATCGAAGCGTTGAGCTGTTGGGCCAGACATATCACATCCCGTCTGGCAACCGCAGATCCTTGAGTTCGCAAAACTTTTTTAAAATGTCGACCTCGAGGGCTTTGCGGCCCAAGGCCCGTTCGAGCTCCTCGATTTTGCGTTGGAGGGGCAAAAGACGGCTTTTAGGGATGAGTTCACCATGGTCACGCAAGCCATGATCGAGCTGTTTCTTCCAGCGATAGATGGCTCCCGCCTTGAGACTGTGCAGGCGGCAGAGCTCGTGGACGGGCGTGCCGGCTTGCCATTGCTGGAGGATGGCGAGTTTTTGTTCGGAGGAAACCCGGCGGCGGCGGCCGCTCTTAACCGGTGGCGTTTGGTTCATTTGCATAAGGATAATCTGGCCTTTCAAACTGTCCAAATCTCAACTGGGGCAGACCATCCAGCCAGAAATGTTAGCTATTTGGGTTACAAAACAATCGAAGAAGAAATAACCGCTAGTGCCGGCAAGAAGATCACCCCCCGAAAATACCTCGTTAAATATTACGACAATGAAGCCAAAACATCGGGAACATGTCATTTTGGTTCAATACACCTCAAGGAATACATGGCGCATGCGCTGCAAAATCTATTCGCTCCAGGCACAACTCATGACGACATTCCCTATCGCCTTGTCGAGATAATAGTAAAAAAGGAATTTCCAAGACTCGCCAGGGACCCGGCGCTTTTGGTTGCGCTTTGCGACGCATCGTTGATGGACATGCACCCAGCGCGCCTTTTTTTCCGCACCCTCGAACGAATGAAAGAAAGTCCCAAACAGAACTTTAAGGACGTGAATGCGGTATATGATTTTGCGTTCAGAAATGTGAATTTCTCTGACGGACAAGGAACCAAAACAGTTTATTCGCTATATGAGGACATGGCCAAGAGTGCAATTACAGAGTTTCGGGACAGCCTTAAGGCAGAAATTTTCAAGAACAATGTCCAATGGTTTGAAATGCTAATAGGCGAGGCGAAAGAACTAAGGCTCAATCATCGCGGGTTTTTTACCCGACTTGTTTCTTCTCCGGGCACTTTCTCCGGCGATTTCCATCGGATCTTCGGTGCATTGGGTATCCCATTCACGACAAATGAAGATTCTCATGGATATTTCATCCCGCCAGCAAAGCTCAGTTCGCTAAAGATTCAATCTTATTTCCCCAAAGTATTTAAAGCGATTTGCAAAACCTACAATGGAAAGTTGCCTTGTGAATTACATCCTTTTTGTGCAGCTGGGGAGGAAGGAACAGTAAAAAAGATTACGGATGACCAATGCCTGAAAGCGCCTTGGGCTAGGGTGAGTTTGCCAACATTGTGTCCTAACGCACAAATGTGGAAGACTTGGGGACTGGCGGACTTCAAACCGTCTGTTTAGAAAACTATGAGCCAATCCAATCTTAATCTCGCCAGCAAAACCGCCGGGCCGGTGGAATGTCTTGGTCAGAAGTTTCCCAGCGAGGAAGCGCGGCGAGAGCACTACCTGAAATTGCTGGCGCAGAAGTTGAAAGACTCGGAGTTCCGCAAGATAGAGGGTTTTCCTATCGGCAAAGACGAGGACATTCTCGCGTTGTCCGATCCGCCGTATTACACCGCCTGCCCAAATCCTTGGCTGGCAGATTTCGTAAAAGGCTACGGCACGCCTTACGACCCGAAGCAGCCCTACCACCGTGAACCGTTCGCGGCGGATGTGAGCGAAGGTAAAACTCATCCGATTTACAACGCCCACTCTTACCACACCAAAGTTCCGCATCGCGCGATAATGAAATACATTTTGCATTACACGCAGCCGGGGGACGTGGTGTTCGATGGATTTTGCGGCACAGGTATGACAGGTGTGGCGGCGCAACTTTGCGGCGACCGGGCGGAGGTGCAAGAACTTGGCTATCGCGTGCAAGACGACGGGACAATCTTAAACGAAGAAGGAAAATCATTTTCCAAATTGGGTGCGCGACTCGCGGTCCTTAATGATTTGTCGCCTGCTGCCACATTTATCGCATACAACTATAACACTCCGGTTGATGCTGATGCCTTCGAGCGAGAGGCAAAACGCATTCTAGGCGAAGTCGAATCCGAACTTGGCTGGATGTATGAGACAACGCATACGGATGGAAAATCAAAAGGGCGAGTTAACTACATTGTTTGGAGCGACGTATTCAACTGTCCCGAATGCGCTGGGGAGGTTGTGCTTTGGCAGTGCATGATTGATAAAGCCGCCAAGAAAGTGAACGAGGAGTTTCCCTGCCCAAGTTGTAATGCCATTTTGAACAAACGTAAAATGGAACGTGCTTGGGTAAGCAAACATGACGACCTCACTTCCGAGACGCTGAAACAGGCAAAACAAGTTCCTGTTGTTGTTAATTATTCAGTAGGCGGTAGGACTTTTGAAAAGGATGCGGACGAATCGGACTTAAAGTTAATCAAAAAAATTGAGAAACAGCCAATTAACACTTGGTGTCCAACCATTCGCATGATGGACGGTGACGAAACTCGTAGAAATGACCCGTTTGGAATAACACACGCGCACCATTTCTACACCCGACGCAACCTTTCCGCTCTAGCAACTCTTAAGAGCAAAGCTCACAGTTCGCAGATATTATTTTGGCTTAACGCTGCCAATCGTTACCTGTCGAAGATGTCTAAACTAGGGACGACTTATTACCTTCATGGTGGCGGTGGTGCGGTTAATGCAGGATTGCTTGGAACTCTCTACGTTCCTTCTTTTTCAGTCGAAAACAATGTTATCGACTCACTAGAAACTAGACTTTCAAAGCTGGCCAACGTGTTCCGCGCACTAGAAAAAAACAAACGTGTTTCAATCATTACGTCTCAGTCGGCCACTTCCTTGGATTGTCCGAGCCAGGTCGATTACATTTTCCTCGACCCACCGTTTGGTGCAAATCTCAATTATTCAGAATTGAATTACCTCTGGGAAGTCTGGCTTCAAGTAATAACCAACAATCGGTCGGAAGCCATTCAGAGTAAGGCCCAAGACAAGTCTCTTGATGATTATCGGTCACTAATGACAGCTTGTTTCAAGGAAGCTTTCAGGATTTTGAAACCAGGTCGTTGGATGACAGTGGAGTTCTCGAATACACAGGCGAGTGTTTGGAATTCGATTCAAACCGCTTTACAGGAAGTTGGATTTGTTGTCGCAAACGTCTCCGCGCTGGACAAGCAACAAGGCAGCTTCAAAGCAGTGAATACGACAACCGCTGTTAAACAAGACCTTGTTATTTCAGCCTACAAACCCAACGGCGGGCTGGAAGACCGCTTCGCCAAACGAGGGGAAACTGAGGAAGGAGTCTGGGATTTCACCCGCACACACCTGAAGAACCTGCCAGTGGTCAAAGCCAAGGGTGGGCAGATGGAAATCATTGCAGAACGCGATCCCCGTATCCTTTACGACCGTATGGTTGCATTCTACGTCGGTCACTCTACGCCCGTCCCCCTTAGTTCCGCCGAGTTCCAAGCTGGGTTGGTGGAAAAATTCCCCGAGCGCGATGGCATGGTGTTCATGCCGGAGCAAGTCAACGAATATGACAAGAAGCGGGCTCAGGTCGAAAACATCGGCCAGTTGTCCATCTTCGTCGAAGACGAGCGCAGCGCCATCAATTGGCTGCGTAATTTTCTTAAAATCCGACCTTCTACCAATCAGGACATCCAGCCAGAATTTATGCAGCAACTCGGCGCCAGTTGGAAGAAGTGGGAAGCCCGTCCAGAAATGGGCGCGTTGCTTGACCAGAATTTTCTCTGCTACGACGGCAGCGGCGAAGTGCCCAGCCAGATTCACGCCTACCTGTCCACGCAGTTCAAGGAGTTGCGCAACCTGCCGAAAGATTCCGCGCAGTTGAAGAACAAGGCCAAGAACCGCTGGTATGTCCCCGACCCGAAGAAGAACGTGGACGTGGAAACGCTCCGCAACAAACGGCTGCTCGAAGAATTTTGGTCGTATTTGCCGGAAGGCTACACACCGCCCGCGCTCTCGGCTAATAAAGGCCAAACGTTGCCCGGCTTGACCGTGCCGCGCCCAAAAATTCTCAAAGGCAAAAAACTCAAAGAACTTCGCACCGAAGCCGTGCGCGTCGGCTTCAAGCACTGTTACCAGATGAAGGATTACGTCACCATCCTAGTCGTCGCCGAAATGATTCCTGAAAGCGTGCTTAACGAGGACGAACAGTTGCAGATGATTTTCGATACCGCCGTTACCCGCAGCGGCGGCGGCGAGTGATAAACCAGAATGTTTGAGACTGGACAATGGCTTTGGAGCATCGAACACCGGCAGCCATGCAAGGTGGTCGAAGTTTCGCGCCTATGGGACAATGCCACCTTCCTTGTCTGGCTTCCGGCTTCCGACAGCGTCATCCGGACGACAGCCGACCGTTTAAAACCACTTGATGCCTCCGAAGTCGGCAACGCAGCAAGAATTCGATACATCCTTTATGCCAGCCGGATTGCGAATCTTTTGAGCGGCGACACTCTTCTGGCCCCAGCAACCGCCTCAGTCATCCCGCTGCCACATCAGTTAAAGGCATTGCGGCGTGCCATCTCGCAAGACCGTATTCGCTTTCTCCTTGCCGATGAAGTTGGTTTGGGGAAGACCATCGAAGCCGGCCTCATCATGCGGGAATTGAAGCTGAGAGGATTGGTCCGCCGTATCCTCGTCATTGCCCCCAAAGGGCTCGTGACGCAGTGGGTAGCCGAAATGCAGACCCATTTTGGTGAAGAATTCCGCTTCTTTTCACCCGCGGATTTTTCCGGTTATCGGCGAATTGCCCCCAGTGAAAACGTTTGGCGCTCGTTTGACCAAGTCATTTGTTCCCTCGATTCCGTCAAGCCGTTGGAATCACGCCAAGGGTGGTCCAGCAAAGATGTCAGTGATTTCAACAAGGACCGGTTCGAAGATTTGACTACCGCAGGATGGGATTTGATCGTAGTGGATGAATCACACCGAATTGGCGGCAGTTCCGATCAGGTTGCCCGGCATCTGTTGGGACGCGGTCTGTCCGAAGCCAGCCCATATTTATTGCTACTATCCGCCACGCCCCACCAAGGCAAAAGTGATGCGTTTCACCGTTTGGTTTCGTTGCTCGACAAAAATGCTTTTCCCGAACCCGGAAGCGTCACGCGGGAGCGAGTACAGCCTTACGTCATCCGAACGGAAAAGCGCCAGGCGATTGACGCCGCCGGGAACCCGCTTTTCAAGCCACGCATCACAAAGCTTGTCGGCATTACTTGGGAGGGACACGACGACCAAAAGCAACTCTATGACGCCGTCACGGAATACGTGCGCGAAGGCTACAACCAAGCCATGCGCGAGAAGAAAACGTATGTCCGTTTCCTGATGATTCTCATGCAACGGTTGGTCACCAGTTCCACCCGTGCCATCATCACCACCCTTGAAAAGCGTCTGACGGCACTACAAGAGCCAGGGGAAGAGCTCAGCCTGATGCCGCTCATGGGAGAAGAGGAATGGAACGACCTAGACGGCCAGGATCAGCTTGAATCCATCCTGAAGACCCGTTTGGCGGCGCTGAAAAATGAGCGGGCCGAAGTGGAGCTTCTGCTCTCGGCCGCAAAGAAGGTTGAAGCACGCGGGCCTGACGCAAAGGCCGAAGCTCTGCTGGAATGGATTTACCGATTCCAGAAAGAGGAGGGTAATCCCGACGTAAAATTGCTCGTGTTCACGGAATTTGTCCCGACCCAGCAAATGCTGGCAGAATTTCTTAGCAATCGAGGCATTTCGGTTGCCAGTCTCAATGGCAGCATGAGCATGGAACAGCGCCAACAGGTGCAGGAGTCATTTGCCAAGGAGGTTCGCGTTCTCATCTCGACTGATGCCGGCGGTGAAGGTTTGAACCTCCAATTTTGCCATATCATCGTCAATTTCGATATTCCCTGGAATCCGATGCGGATTGAACAACGGATCGGCCGCGTGGACCGTATCGGCCAAAAATCGGTTGTCCGGGCGATCAATTTCCTCTTTTCAGACAGCGTGGAATTCCGCGTCCGAGACGTCTTGGAGAACAAGCTGGCTGTCATTCTTGAGGAATTCGGCGTGGATAAGACCAGTGACGTCTTGGATTCAGTTGAGGCAGCAAACATGTTCGACAACCTGTATGTGGAAGCTTTGTTGCATCCGGACCGCATCCCGCAAACCGTCGAACAAGTGGCAGAGACATTCAAATCGCGTGCCGGCGAAGCGCATTCCAAAAATTCCCTTTTAGCAAACAGTGGGACGATTTCTCCAGAAGAGGCACAAATCGCACTAAACCAACCGCTGTCGGATTGGGTCGAGCGCATGACTGAGAACTATTTGGACGCCTTTGGCGGGAAATACGAGGCGGAGTTGGACAGTTTGCTTATCCAATGGCCAGGGGAGGGGGAAATGCGCCGCTATGCCCTGCCCAGCCGAGTCAGTTCCCCGCCGCCGAAGACAGACTTGCTCCGGCTGGATCATCCCCAAGTGCGAGGCATCCTGTCCCGTTTGCCCCGGTTTGTTCAAGGGATGCCGGTTCCAACAATCAGGTTCCCATCTCTCCCAGCCAATTTGACCGGACTATGGTCACTGTGGGAAATCAGCATCATCACGCAGGTTCACCAGAAACGCCGAATTGTCCCGCTCTTCTTGCATCAAGACGGCCGGATGCTGGCCCCCACCTCACGATATATCTGGGAACAACTATGCCTGGAACCTTGGCAGGTTGACGACGCCCCGGCCAACCCACTGACGATGGAGGAATTTCAGGCAGTCGAAACACATGCACACGAACAGTGCCACGACCAATATCTGGAAATGCGTCAGCGGCATTTGAACCAGCTTCAACAGGAGAAGGGAAAAGCCGAATACAGTTTCCGTTCCCGACGCAAGTTGCTTCAAGCCATCGGCCTGCCGGAAGTGCGGGATTACCGGCTCCGGCAACTTGCCGAGGAAGAAACCCAGCACGTGGAAGAAATGAACCGGCAAAGTCAGGTCTTGCCGCAACTAACACCACTGTTAATGTTGAAAATCTGTTGATTATGTCTGAATGGCGCGAATATATCGTCAGGCGGTTTGTGCCCAAGGCGGCACGAGTGACTGCCGTGTCCGACCCCGACGGATTGCTCCGCGATCCGGGTGTGTTTCAGGCTATTCAAGCGAAGGGGTTTGCCATCGTTCAATTTGAGGATTCAGTTTCCTTTCGCTTCGACTACGAAAGTCGCTTCCGCGCCAAATGGGATGCCGGCCAGGAATCCGAACTGGTTATCGTCTTTAAACCGGGCGAACTTGAGTTTGAAACCCTTCCGGCAGACGCCTTGGCTGGCGCACACCGTCTGTCATTTTCGGTAAAGGAGATTTTCCCGAGGCTCTCCTACGATGCTGTCACCCATTTGGAGACTGTCTATTACGACGCGCTCTATCGTGCCCAACAACAAAATGCGTCGTCGTCCTTGGATGACGACCAAACTTTAGGCTTCATCCTGCGGCACGTCTTCCAAATTGAGCCAGCCGTTATCAAAACTCTGCCGGACCTGCTCAAAATGCTTTGTGAACGGCACTACCGCAAGTTGAGCATTCCCAGGCTGTTGGACGAGCATCTCATCTCTGCCCTGCGGAAGAACCCGGATTTCTGCTACTGGCCGCTGGAAACCATCGTCCCCAATCCGGCTGCATTTTGGGAATTCTTGAATGAACGGTGGCCCATTTTCGTTCGCCAGTCGAAAGGCGGAACGGAACTGATACAGGAGAAGTATTCAGCGCTAAAGTATCCCGGCCCGGAATTGTTGCCGTTCGGGCATGATGCCGTCCGCGTTTACATTGACAATCTGTTCGAGGACGGCTTGTTGACGCCGATAGAATGGGATTGGAATCAAGCTCTTGACCAAAAATGGATTCGAGTCGGGTTGCTAGGCCAAAGGGAGGATAATGCCGACCTGCGGTTTGAAGAGTTAGGCAAGAGCATTCTGAAAGGTTGTCCCGATAAAAACTCCGCACCCCAGACCTGGCTCGCCTTTGCATACCGCTACGCACAAGCCAGGTTGCTATGGACGCAGATCAGCGCCGCTAAGCGGGTTCAATTTCAAAAGCAGTTTCCGGAGTTGTGCCACTATGTGAATGAACAATTCCTCGCATGGCTGACCGCCAACTATGGCGGCATTTTCAATTATCCGCCCAGCAGCCCCCTCATGGTGCATCATATCCCAGGCTGTATTTCGCACAGAATTGCCAGCGGGCAATGCAAACGCGCTGCTTTTATTTTGGTGGATGGACTGGCAATTGACCAATGGCTAATCATCAAAGATGTCCTGAAATCGCAAGGTCTGAACGCATCCATTGAGGAAAATGCTCTGTTCGCCTGGCTACCAACCATCACTCCCATTTCCAGACAGGCTGCCTTTGCCGGAAAGGTGCCTCGGTATTTTTCCGATACGCTCCACCGAACTGACCGTGACGAAGCCCGCTGGCGACAATTTTGGGCTGACCACTCGTTGTTGCCAGCAGAAGTTGCGTTTGCCGCCCTGCCTGGCAATCAAGATGATCTCATTGCCATAGAGGACAAAATCACTCCGCAAACCCGCGCCATTGGCATCACGCTCTTCAAAGTGGACAAAATCATGCACGGCATGGAATTGGGATCTGTCGGAATGGCCGGCCAAGTCCGAACTTGGGCCGAAGAGGGCATTCTCGCCAAAATGGTGAACCATCTCCGGTCGCAGGATTTCGATGTCTTCATTTCAGCCGACCACGGCAACACCGAGGCAGTTGGCGTAGGGACGCCGAAAGAGGGAGTTCTCAGCGACAAGGGGGGCGAACGGTGCCGGATTTATTCCGACCAGGCACTCAACAAGACTTGTCTCGCCGAATTCCCTGAATCCATCATATGGGACCACCCAGGACTGCCTGATGAGCTCAGCACGTTGCTTGCGCCCGGCAACACGGCATTCTCGCAGAAAGGCACCACGCTGCTTTGCCACGGAGGGCCATCGCTGGAAGAGGTTTGTGTTCCCTTTATCCGAATTTCGTCTGATAATTGAGTTGTGATGGTCAATCGCCGCAAAGTTGAAATTGTGTTCCGCCGAAAAGTTCGAGCCATTTGGCTTGAGCAAGGCATGGCGCTGGCCGCAAAAGGGGAATCATGGCCGGCAGCCAAAGTAGCTTTGAGCAGTCAGATAGCTGCCGAAAATTCCGGGGCCGTGACAGTTTCAAAAGTCTTGGAGCACATCCGCCGGGTTTGGTTTGAGCCACCGGAAGATTCACAGGCGCTTCGTTCTGACGCATTCCGAATTTTACAAGCCGACGATTCTCAAAACACCCGGTTGCTGTTGAACTGGGGAATGACGATTGCGGCCTATCCATTTGTCGGCGGCACTGGCGAAGCGCTTGGCCGCTTGCTCAAACTCCAAAACGAAGCCCATCGCACCGACGTTCAGCGCCGGATGCGAGAACAATATGGGGATCGTGATTTCGTCAGCCGGATTTCACGATACACCATCAGCAGTTTTCTGGATTGGGACATTATCAAAGAATCGAAACCCAAAGGCGTTTACCTCTTAGGAAAACAAGCCCGGCCCCGGAACGGTATACAACTGGCATGGCTGACGGAGGCAATCCTAATCTCGACTGGTGAATCGCAGATGTCGTTTTCAAAACTGGCTCACCACCCGATTCTATTCCCAATTGCTGTTGAATCATTCAACGCATCTCTTTTACTGTCCAACCCACGACTCCACGTAACGCGGCAAGGGTTGAACGAGGATGTTGTCTCTCTTTCAGAAATGTAACATATGCCTCAAGACCTATCACGATATCTAGTAATAGCGATTTCTTCTCGGGCGCTATTTGACCTAGAGATGGAAAACCAAATTTTTGATAGTCAGGGAGCTGCAGCTTATGAGAAATATCAAATTGAGCACGAAGATGAAGTATTGATGCCTGGCCCGGGATTTCCTCTCGTACAGGCCATTTTGAGATTAAACTCAGCAATACGAGAGAAGCGTAAGGCTGAAGTTGTCATCATTTCCAGGGCTGGTCCGAGTGTGGCGCTCAGAATAATGAATTCGATCAAGCATTATTCTTTGGATATTACTCGGGCGGTATTTTCAAAAGGGACTCCAGTCTCGAGTTACCTCGACGCGTTCTCAGTAACCTTGTTTTTGTCCAGAAATCACACAGACGTGAAGGCAGCTCTTGACTCAAAGATTGCAGCAGGATTGTTGTTTGCCAGTCCTAATTCATACACAGAGGAGATTGACGAAATCCGGATTGCTTTTGATGGTGACGCTGTTGTGTTTTCTGACGAATCCGAACGGATTTACAAAAGGGACGGGCTTGGCGGATTTCTAAAACATGAAGCAGCAAACGCAAAAAAGCCACTTCCTGAAGGTCCTTTTGCCAAGTTGTTAAAGGCGCTGTCATTTTTGCAGTCAGCCCAAGAGCAGACCCCAATCCGCATTAGGACAGCTCTTATTACAGCTCGTAACAGCCCCGCACATGAACGGGTAATCAGAACCCTGAGGTCTTGGAAAGTCGAAGTCGACGAAATGTTTTTTATGGGTGGCGTTTCAAAGCAGAAAATCGTAAAGGCGTTCAATCCTCATATTTTCTTTGATGACCAACCGGTTCATTGCGAGCCTGCATCTGAAGTGGCTCCGACAGCAATCGTCCCAACTGACTATGCGGACTAATAAGCTAATCGAGCGTTTAACCTGTTTTGTAATATTTGAAAATGACAACCAGTTGGCATCCTGCTGTTATACTAAGATTTCAGGACTCGCAGCTAAAAAAAGGCTTTCCGAAGAAAGCCTTGTGAAACCGATCAATTCCACACCGCCATTTTATCGGCAGCAACTGCAAACGCCCGGGCCTTGGTCTGATACGAACCACCAAACCACGACGACACCAAGCGCTGATTCTCATTCTGACGGGATTTGCGGTGATCCTGCCATTCCGTGACGCCATTGAAGGCCGCCCACAGGGTACCAGCAACTCCAGGCAGACGATTTCCCCGGCCTTGATCGAAGAAGTATTCGCTCCAACTCCGATCCCGTTGCACCAGTTCCATCTTCTCCGGCTCTTTCACTTCAGGATAAACCGTGGCCAGGTATTCAGTCAGGCGGTTGCTGTCCATCTTCACTCGCGACATGGCTTGAAACGTCTCCTCCATGTCATCAAACCGTTCATTGATGAGTCCCAGCATGTGGTGAGCCTGTTCCAATTTGCTCCTGACGTCCGCATGATGAACGACCCGACACACCGCACCATCATTCAGGGCGATGGTCAAGGTGTTCTGGCATACGACGCGGACAGGAGTGAACTTGATCTGAACCGAGCTTTTGCCGTCATGGGAGTTTGACAGCAGCAGGTACTTTTCACTGATGTCTTCCCCCACTACCCGAATATGACCAGGGAGCTTGGCCAAGATCCAGACCCGCTCTCCCTGTCCAAGCGCGCCGGCAGTATGGTAGATGGCTGCATTCTGACCGACAATGGGGTCGAAGAACTGGAATGCCTCACGGTTTTGCAGCGGCGTATAGTCCTTTCCCACCACACCCAAGACCGGATCTGATTTTTGCACCAGATTCCCCGTTTTACGCACAACGGCAAACTTGTCAGGTACGGGGATGTGTTTGGATCCGGCCGTCAGCGGGAGCTTGATCACGGGCCAGTCGAGGTTGGCTGCTTGAATGGCTTGCTGTGCTGTCGCTGGGCCATTGAGCTTTACGCCCAGACCATGCCAGGGGACTTCATCAATGTAGAACATGGAGGCCTGACCGTTTTGTATGAGTAGATTGTGAGCCATATAGTTTTCCTTTTGGTTTAAGTTTTGGTTTTGCTGATCAAATATCCCGGCGTGATGACAGTTCAGGGCAGCTTGGGGCACAGATTTACCTTTGCCCCAGTAGCCCAAAGTCATGACGACGAAGAGTTGTTTCATGTCAAAAAAGAAGCCTGCGTCTCCCCGATGAAAGAGAGGCGCAGGCTTTGGGGGTTGAGTTTGCGGGTCAACCTTTACGGCAGACCTGTTGGATGAGCTTGGCGAGTTCTTCGATGTGGGGCGGTAGTTGATTTTGGCCCGCCAGTTCCAATTGCTCGAAGTTGCTATATCCGGTGATGGGTGTTTCCAGGCCAGCCCCGAGAGCATCCTTGAGTCGACCAGCGAAGGCCGCCAGCATCTCATTCCAGGAGCCAACTACCGAAACCAGTTCTTCCAGATTCCGGTTTTCCCAGAACTTGCTCTCGTCACTAACGGATGCCAGACAGCCAAGGGTTTTGGCCCGATCCAGCATCGCCACGACAACCAGATGACAGCGAAGGAAGTTCTCCACGCCACCACAAGCCGGATCACTGGCGAATTGGGTCTTGCAGAATGACTGCCAGCGCCAGCCAGCTAGTTTAGTGCGGATGCGTTTGCCTTCGTGTTCAATGGTCGCCGGATACTGGCACAAACCGAAGTTGGCCGCCTCGCACCCATTCCCTGGCCAGGCAGTGAAGGCGATGATTTGGGTGGGCGGAACACTCAGCCAACTGGTTTTATTGAGCTTGAGGGTGGCGTCTGACTGGATGAGGAGCCAGCGCAACGGGTCTTCCTGACTACGCCGGTCAAACTTGCAGGCTTCCCCCTGCAATTCCACCACCTCGCCGAGTTCCTTGAAGGGCAAGTCTTGGGCCGCTTGATGCAACTGCCGGACCAAGTCCAGGGCAGTCCTGCTAGTGCCCGTGTGTTTCAGTCGGTAATGTATGGTGAGTCCCATATTGTCCTTGAGGTTAATGCCCACACGGCTGGTTTTCGAGCAGATCATCCTCGGCCGAAATATTACAGTAGATGCAACGATCGGTTTGCGGGCTGAACACATGCCGGGTCTGTTCCTGCAACCATCCTGAAGTGGTCAGGGTCTTGATTTCCTTGGCACTGATGACCGCCGCACCACCACCAAAGGCATCGGTCCGGGGTTTGCTGCAATCATGGCTCCACTCAAAACTGACACGATAGGTGAGCTGGAACCGTTGCAAGAGGTGTTGAATGAAGGCGCAGACGGCATCAACCCCACCCGAATCACTGTGAATCCAAATGCCTTCGTCCTGATTTTCGAGTTCAAACACCCAGTCTTCGAGGTGATCTTTCAATGCTTCGGGAAAGTCGGCTGGCAAGCCTGACTCTTCAAAGCGGCATTCTTGGGCAGTCTGGCTGAGGTTGAGGGCATATTGTTTTTGCACTACATCCGTCAGCGGGAATATTAAACTGAAGTTGGTATAGTAATCGGCCATGGTTCCTTTCAATGTTTGTATTTTTGGTATTCCTGATAAACCCGGAAGAGCACCAATCCCACCACACTCCAGGTCAGCAGCGGAATGACATACGCGATGACGTTGTAGGCGATGATGATGGCAATTCCGTACCCAATGGCTTTGTTGATGCTTCTTTCATCCATTGGTTCTCCTTTCAATAAGAGCGCCGGACATCACAGGGACATCCGGCGCTCAGGGGTTGGGGTTGGGGTCAGAGGGAGACCTGCTGCAGTTTCTTGAGCACAGCACGAGCCGTCTCCACCTCTTTGTCGCCAGCCCGTTTGTCCCGTTCAACCTGTTTGGCGGCATCGGTCAGGTTGTTCAGGTCGCGCACCACATTTTTCAGGGTTTCGCGGATCTGTTCAATCTGGTCGAGCAACGACGGTGAGGCGGGTTCGGGCTTGGCTTCTTCAGGTTTGTCTTTGGCCATGGTAGTTTCCTTTTCTTCCGCCGGTTGGGGAACTTCAGCCGTGGGCGGAACACTGGCTGGAGGAGTTGCGGTTTTTTCGATGGGTGGACCACAAGGGCGCACCGGCATGATGATCATCTTCTTGCCGGCTTTGCTGGCGACCAGCGGAGTCAGTTCATCAAAGATGGCCAGTTCATCGAGGCCAAACCGCAAAGCTGGCAACAGGTATTCCCGGTTGAGGTTGATTTCCCGGCTCGGGCCAGTAATCGTGACATCCTCGATGGCCAGTTTCGTCCACTCCTTGTCATCTTTATTGCGGCCGGCAACCCAGATGGCCTTGTTGCCGGTGCTGAGTTTGACCGTATTGTTGATGCCATCGTAGCCCGGCAAGTTGGGAAGGACTTTGAGCAGCTGTTCCATGGCGGGTGGACTCAGCTTCACCAACGTCCACCCACTGATCGAGGCCGGCACCACCTGTTTCCAGTTCGGATACTGGCCCATGATCTCCCGCGTCACAAACTGCCACTGCTTGGTGGTAAGGCAGATGTGCTTCATCTCCGAGGGCTTCTTGGCTGGTTGAATCGCGAGACTGCACGGTTCATCCAGCATACTTGAGCCATTGAGGAACTTGCTGTCCGGAACGATGATGGCGTCCTTCAACGGGAAGTTGAAGGAGTTGGCTGAGAACAGGAAGCTGCCGTTGGTGCCAACGATGTAATGTCCTTTGGCATCGCGGGCATCCAAGCAGGCCCCATGCAGCACTTGACGGGCAGGATTGTCGCTGCAACAAGCCATGGCCTGCTTCAATGTCTCGCCAAAGCCCGGAGGCAAGGGAGACGCATCCGCCGTGATGGTGGGTATGGGCGGCCATTCATCCACTGGTAGGGTGTTGACCGGCAAACTCAAGGGACAGCCGCCCAGATAATAGCGCAGCTTCGTGTCTTTGCCTTCGCAGACCAAGGTCACGGGGTCGGTGGTGCCACTACATTTGCAGGCTTTGTTCAACTGTTCCAACGGCACCAGCAAATCCACCACCGCACCGGCTTGGGCGTTGTTGAGGGTGTAGGTGGCGTGGGCATCGAGGTCGGTGCCTTGCAATTGAACCAACCCATCGGCTTTGCGGGTGACGCGGACATGACTCAACACCGGCAAGGTGGTTTTCCTGCCAATGAGCTTGTTGAGTCCATTGAGTGCCTGTTTAAGCTCAGGCACGGGGAGGGATATTTCGGTATTCATGTGATTTTCCTTTGGTTGATGGTTGAAAGAAAGCCGCCAGCCACTTAAAGATGACTGGCGGCGAGTGTTGCCAATTGGCGACTATTCGTTGTCTTCGTCCGTGGGCTTGAACTTGAGTTGCGAGGTGAGGCATTCACTGTCGTTCACGTCCTCCCGCCGCCCCAGATAAACCGGCTGGAACAACACGCCGCTCTCCTTGAAACAATACAGGTAGCGGATTTCGACGACCTGACCAGCAGTAGGAACAGGGTGATTGGCCGGAATCGTGACGTTGCCGCACGAAACCCAGCCATCCTGACCAAGCAATTGCAATTCGACACTGCGCTGGCGATTGACCTTGGCCACGACGGCACTGAGGGTGGCCACGAACTTGTGTTTCAACTGTGTGCCGCCTGAGTTGGGCCGGCCCGGAGTGTAGGTGGCCAGCACGTTCTTGAACACCATGCCTTCCCGCTTCCCCTCCTTCAGTTCCTTGAGAAGGGCGAGCTTCTGATCCGTGGTGAAGGCGGTGTTGGTCCACTTGATGACCCGCTGTTGCAGGCCAAACAACAGGTTCATCAAAGCCGCCAACCGTTCGCGATAGGGCCAACTCCGGATGTCTTGCCCATCCAGTTCGAGCAGGTCAAAGGCATGGAGGGTGTCACCAACGGCTTCACCATCAATGGCCACGTCAGCATCCAGGCCTTGGACAATATCAAACACGGGCAAAGGCAGGCCCACGGTAAGACCCTTCTTGTTAATGCCCGTAATGTTCTGACCCTGTTTCCGGACAATGAGACGTCGGCCATCAAACTTCTCCTGGGCACACCACTGGTCATCGTTCATCAAATCCAACACCTGGTTTTCGCCAATTGGGTTGAGGAGTTGGGGAAGAATGCCGGAGGGTTGCTGGTCACTGTGCTGGTAAGGGGTGCCAGCTTCGCCTTCAGTGTAGCCTTTGGCCCGCTTTTCTTTAACGAGCTTGTCAAAGATGCGTTGGGCGGCATCCATGTCCACAGGCACATTGGTCTTGGTGCCGGTGTTGAGTGTCGAACCTCTGCGGCCGTAGCTGAAGTTGACGACGAAGCGTTCACCAGCAGGTTCGATCTGGCACTGGTAAACCTTGTCAGATGAGCCTTCGCGGTAGTAGAGAGTTGTTGCGGGGAGTTCTGTGAGTGTTTGCATGTTGTTTTTGTTGGTTGAGATGAACCGGAAGCCCACTGCAAGCTTCCGGTTCGGGGTGTGGTGTGGGGGATGGCAGTGACTCCTTAATGGAAATATCCCAGCGCCTTCATGCTGCGGTGTTCGGTTGCGCCGACTACAACATGATCCAGGACTTCAATCTTGAGCAGTTGACCGGCCCGCATCAGATCCCGGGTCACTTTAATGTCAGCCTCACTGGGATTGGGATCTCCCGAAGGATGATTATGGGCCAGGGCAATGGAACTTCCGGCCGCTGCGATGACGGGCCGGAAGACGTGGAGCGGGGTGACTTGGCAGTAATCCAGACCACCTAAGCTAACCAGATTGTGGCCGATGATGCGTTTGCGGGTGTTCAAGACGAGAACTACCAGCGCCTCCTTCATCGGGTCATACCAGTCCGCTTTGGTGATGTTTTGCCGCCAATACCGGGCAATTTGGTCCGGGTTGTCGAGCAGTTCGGTCATGGGTTCGCATTCACGCAAAGTCATGACCTTAAACTCACAGGGAATGTAGGGTTTCATGTGTCAATGCAGTGGTTTTCGAAGTGTTCTCCTTGGCCTTTGCAGATGCCTTTGTAGCCTTCGCCCGCCTCTTCATAGTCCAGAACGAAGGTGAGCTTGGGCCATTGTTTACAAACGTTTTGGATGAAGGGAACCGCCGGACTCCAAGCCGTGTCGAAGTGGTAGAAGATGTAGTCGGTGTCCTCATCCACTACCTGAACGTCACAAGCTCCCCATCTCGCCCCCCAATGCTTCAGTTCCCATTGATAGCCCGTGTCGTTGTAGCCAGCTTTGAGGACGTCAGCCGGAATGGGGACGAGACTGTGGAAGTTGAGCGGTGAGGGTTTTTTATCTGCGGGCGGTGTTTCCCAGGGATTGTGACCGATGGCTTGTTGTTTAAACCGGGCCACGTCTTCAGTTGGCCCTGATACCCGCAGTTCGTTGTTGCACCAATTTGGCATACTGATCTCCTTTCAAATAGAATGAGCCGGAGACACGAATGCCTCCGGCTCTGGTTGTGGTTGGTTTTACTTTCTGACCGTAATGATGTCTTGCTGCACGAAGCGACGCAGTTCCTTGCCAGTCAAATTCCGACCCAAGACTCTATCTTCAATGTGGGCGGTCAGATCCTCCCACTTGATGCCATACTGCGGGTTGTGCTGATGGAGGAGCTGTTGCAAGACTTCGATGGCTTCGCGGTTGGACAAGGCCACTTCCCTTTCATTGGCCGCCCGATGCACATCTGCCAAGATCCAGACCAGCGCCATCCGGGTTCGCCAGTAGCGTTGCAATATGGATTTGGCCTTGGCCGCGTCTTTGAGCACGGGTTTGAGCCTGGCAACCATGTCGTTGATGATGGTTTCCTGCATGGTTCACCTCCATTTCCGGCATTATGCCGGGTGTTTAACTATGCCGGATTGTGATTGGCAGAGGCTATTGTGCAATAATTCCACAGTAGCCTCTGCCTTGTTGTGCTCGCCTTTTCCCGGCATAGTCCTGATTGATTACAGACTCTTGAGAAACGCGAGCAAAGGATCGTCCGGCTTGAAGATTTGCCAAAGTCCGGACTGTTGTTTGGTTTTTGCCAGTATCTGTGTTTTCAACGTGAGATTGGCATCAAGGTATATTTGTGTCGTGACGACCGACTCGTGGCCGAGCCAAAGTGCGATCACTGACCGGTCCACACCCGACAGCAATAATTGCATCGCGAAAGTGTGGCGAAGCACATGCGGGGTGACTCGTTTGTTTTTTAGACTCGGGCAGGTTTTGACGGCGTGGCGATGATGTTTCACCAGAATGTCCCGCACCGCATCACGGCTGAGTGGCCTGCCGTGCATGGTGGTAAAAACCCAATTCCCCAGTCCGCTTGACTCCTGCAGCCAGTATTTCAGGATGGCGACCGATTGTTTGGTCAACGGTGTGCAGCGTTCCTTCCTGCCTTTGCCGAGGCAACGAATGTGAGCACCCGCCTCTAAATGCAGATCCTGTCGCTGCAACCCGGTCAACTCGGACAGACGCAATCCGGTCTGCACCGCCAAAAAGATCAGGGCATAATCCCGCCGACCATACCAAGTGGTTTTATCCGGGGCAGCCAGCAACGCATCTGTTTCCATACGGTTTAGGGATATCACCAGTTTCTTGGAGCATCGCTTGTCGGGTATGGCCAACACCCGTTGGATCTGGGCGGCAAAGGCCGGTTCTTCATAGGCGACGTAACGAAAGAATGAGCGGATGGCGGTCAAGCGCAGGTTGCGGCTCCGCACACTGTTTTTTCGGCCAGTCTCTAGATCATCAAGGAAGGAGACGACAAGTGGCGCATCAATTTCCTCGAAGGCCAGTTGTGACGGTGCCTTCTTGAGATGCCGGTTGGTGAATTTTAACAAGAGGCGAAAGGTGTCGCGGTAGGCACTGATAGTATGCGGACTGACCTGGCGTTGACGCATCAATCTTTCGGTGAAAAACTTTTCCAACAGCACTGGGAAGCTGGGAGTTTTCATATGGCCTCCTCCCAGTATTGTTCGAAGCGTTTGGCGGCAAGCCCCATCAACTCGGGGTGGGCAGACAAATACCAATATGTGTCACTGACGTTGGTGTGTCCGAGATAAGTGGTCAAGGCAGGGATCCGTTCCTCGATAGTTTGGCCGGAATGATGCCAGTTGATCAAAGTCCGGACGGCGAAGTTGTGACGGAAATCATGCAGACGCGGGCCGTTGCCGGAGCGGGTTGTCCGTACGCCGGCCTGAAATGAGAGCCGACGGAAGATGTGGCGGACACTTTCCTGGAACAAATGATTGCCCCGCTTGGTTACGAAAAAACAGGACGTCTGCCGGTGAAACATCCGGTCGCGTTGCCGGGCATACTCGGCCAGCGTTGTCTGCGTAGTCGGGTGAACGGGAACCAATCTAGACTTGGCAAATTTAGTGCGAGCTATAGTCAAGATGCCCTGCTCAAGATCAACGTCCTGTGGCCGGAGATTTAACACCTCGCTGATCCGCATGCCCGTCACCGAGAGCAAGCCAATGATGCAGTAGTAGGTAAAGCCGTGAAGGCCACCCATATTGAGAGCTGCTTTTAACAAGCGTTGCACTTCCTCTTCCGAATATAGGTAGGGCTTCGCCCGATGTGGCGTGACAGGTAATAATCCTTTGTGTGGTATTTGCGTAAGGGGATCACTGATGCTCAAGTAGGTGGCAAAACCACGCAGGCAGGTCAATCGGCTGGCGGCCGTAATCAGTTTATTGTTTGGGTTATCCTGTGCCCATTGCAATGCCAGGGCGGTGGTGATATGACTGGCACCTTTATCATTCATAAACGTGATGAAGCTTGCCAGCTTGCCGACCTCCCAGCGCATTTGAAAACCGAGTGATCGCCGCAGACTAATGTAATCTTTGGCAGCTTTTTTGAGCGGGTTCATAGGGCACCTCCCGGCCAGGCAAGCGCCAGTGGGCGCAGCGTGGAAAAATCCACTTTCGCGTAAATGGCTGTTGTGTCTGGGCTGCGATGTCGCAGAATCTCCCCGATCTCTCCAAGCGAACGACCGTGGCGCAACATCTCGCAAGCCAAAGTATGACGAAATTGATGCGATCCCTTTTTAGTTGAATCTATCCCAGCCCGAGCCAGCGCTTGTTTTACAATTAAGCACACCGACGAGACGCATTTGAATCCGGTCAAGGGTGCTCTGCTTAGCAAGAATACATGGCGTGAGTTCCTTGCGCGTGGCCGGTCATTCTTCAGGTATGCCGCAATGGCAGTTCCGACATCTTTCGGCAGTGGAAGTTCATCCAGTCGGTTGCACTTTCCTCTGAGCTTGATGCTGCTGGCCTCCCAATCAAGGTCATCCAACCTCAAATGGATCACCTCGCTGGCACGCAGACCGAGGCGGGCCAATAAAAGCAGGATCGCGTAATCGCGACGTCCGACAGTTGTGTCTTGAGGGCAATGAGCCAGAATCTGTTTAACCTGCCCGGATGAAAATGCTTTTGGCATTAAAGTCGCGGGGCCGGCTGCAACCGACGGAACATGAGCCGCAAGATCTGCGACTAAGTCGCCTCGATAACGGGCGAACCGCAAAAATGAGCGCAGCGCAGAGGCCATCAATAATGCCCGTTTGCCACTCCGTCCAAGAGCGTAATCACGAACACACTGAATCAAGTCGGATGCACACAACTTCTTCAGATTGATCGACCCACGCCCGAACTTGTTGGTCAAAAATCTTAAAACCAAAGGCCCGTAAGCGGCTCGCGTGCGGCATGACAACCCGCATTGCCGATCAAGATAATGATCGTAATCACTGACCACCTGTTCGGCAGGCCCAGGCGCTGGGGTGGCAGTTGATGAAATCATCTTCTGTTCACGCAGCAGCGTCAGCCACCGTGTTAGAGCAACCCTGCCGCTGGTGAAAGGCCACGCATGTGTCCTATCAAGGCGACGAAGATACTGTTCGGCATGATCTGATGTGATCTGGCCTGGCAGTATCCGCTTCGTCTGCAGCCACTGATTGAAGTCCGTTACCGTATCCAGCATGCGGCGGCCAGTGGATCGGGTGTATCCATTGGTGTGCAACACCAGTGCATATTTTGGAAGATGGTAGCCGAGTGGCCCTGCTGTCATTCGTTCAATGGTTCGTATGTCCTTAAAGAAGTTGTTCATTTGATTTTTCCTTTCGCCACGAACCTACGGCAGGAGGAAAGGAAAAACTATGCCGGAAAAATTATCGCCAAACTGAGTGGTTTGGACCGAAATCAATTTAATCCGGCATAGTTAAACACCCGGCATAATGCCGTTTATGGTGTTAGCACCATAACCGGCACTGGTTGAAATACGAGCACGCCAGACACTGCATTCCAGGAGATGGCACGTAATCCTCCCGTTCCACGCCTGACTGGTAGCTCTCCAACTGCCGGAATAGCCTGGTCTGTTCGGCATCAGTCATGGGGCCTTGGCTGGTGATGATGAGCTTGGGAACTTTGAGCTTCACCAGTTGATGTAGTTCCCGCCCACCCTCCCTTTGCCCAGTAGCTTCGCGATAGAGCACCGAATAGATGCTGAGTTGAACTTCGTTGTTGTGGATGGCTCGCTCATCTTTGGGGGTCTGGCCAATCGTCTTGTAGTCCACGATCCGACCACCCGACCTGACTAGATCCAGCACACCCATGAGATTGGGCAAACCATGATGACTGAGATCTGCTTCAATCCTGACTTCCACACCTTCCGGCCGTTCATCTGGTGGTATGGGTGACTGGTTGAAGTAGGTCTGGAGCAATGACCAACCCTGCTTCTTTTCATCCGGCTCTTCATCCGTTTCCCAGGCCACGGGTTCTTGCTGTTGCTCAGAGACCCAGGCCAGTTCGTAGGCGCTCTGCAACTGTTCAGCCGTCAGCAGTTCCTTACGCCAGCGAGCCCGGTTCCATTGTTTGAGCACTGTATGAACCGTGCTGCCGACGTAAAGGGCGGCAGTTTTGGGCGACTTCAGGCGCTGCACATACCGGAAGTAGTATTTTAACCGACAACCGAGCCAGGCATTGAGGCGGGTGGCGGATACGGTTGTGGTTTCCTTGGGTTTGACCGGAGGCTGTTCTACGAGGCTGATCATTTGGCCCTCCCATTCTTGCTGGGATAGCGTTCGATCAGCTCTTCAATCAGCCCCGAGGCTTCCAGTTTGTTGAGGTTCTTGACGCCTTTGCCGAAGCGATCCTGGGCGAGCTGTTCAACCTGGAGCTTGTCCACGTTGTTTTCGGCGGTGATTTTCAGGATCAGCTCCTTCTGCTTGGTGCTGCACTTCCACGGTTCTTCAGCCGGCCGGACACCACGCTGCTGACCGTTGCCATTGGTGTGGGTGTGTCCGTTGCCATTCCCGTTGCCATGGTGGTTGGGATGGCTGTTACCATTAGCGCCGGGAAGAAACCCGGTCTGTTGAATCTCCCGGTCCACACAATTCTGCATGAGTCCGTGGAGTTCTTGGCTCTTGGCCGATACCTGGGAGACGTCACTGATTTCGGCGCGGAGGGTGATGCTGTATTGATGCGATGAATACCCGGGGAGACCGAGCTTTTTGCTGTAGTTGGCTTCGATGATGAGCATGGTGTTTCCTTTCTTTGGTTGATGGTTTTGGGGTTGTGAAAGCTAAACGGATGGCGTTTTGAAATAGACGAACCGTGATGGGGAACGGGAGGGGTGAATCCAATAGTAGAATCAGACTCCCCTCCCGTTCCCCAAAGCAATAAAGTCCGAATTCAACGAGTGAATCCGGGCTTCAGAGTATTATACCACTATTGAGGGAGCGGAGAACAGAGGGGGACTATATCTTACGGTTTGGCATGTGCATTCCCCTACCCCAAATGACCAACCCGCAGAACCACGTAGTCACTCCGGAAGCCTATGGCAAAATCCGCCCGGTCGTCCTCTGAACTCCTAACCGTAGTTGTTGCAGTCTTCCGGCTATGGTAACTATGATGCCTACGATAATCCCATTATTGCTCTGTCAAGAGGCTCTACTCGATACCCTTACCAATTAGATGGCAGTTCAAAAAGCGCAGTGGAGTGACGACGGCGGAAAGCTCAACGAGTGAACACCCTCGGGGGAGCCAAGTCTTGCCGGTCTTCGCGGCGTAGCTCTTTTAAGGGGAAGTGAAAACGGCAAGTCTTGGCGACGGGGGATTACCTACCAAACGGATCTGTTATGTCCCAATTGGCTGGCAACCTGTCAGGATTTCCTGTGCTTCTGCACAACCTTTTCAAGTACGGGTATTAAATGCTCTTTCAGCCTCTTCGCCGCATCTATCACCGCAGGGGCTATTAGTGGTAAACACTGTTCAATGGAATCATCTTTATATAAAAGGGCCCGCTCGTACTCCTCAGGGCGAAGAACCAATAGCCACCAATAATCTTTACGACTCCAAAGGAAGTTTACTCTGAACAAGACAGGCTGTTGATAAATTCCGTCCGCCCCGTCATACGAAAAACGCGGAAGCTTGCCATCAAAATCCCAAGCACCTTCAATCGTGAATGCATCTCTTTTTGGATCAATCACGAAGATAATATGAAACCAAATGCCAGACATATCTTGACGAGTCCAAACGTGCTTTCCAGAGGGAACAATCTGGCACTTGTCCTCACGAAAGTCTGCAAACTCCGCTGCCATAATTTCGCGGAATATTTTTCGACACTCTTTTCCAAGCTCACTTCTCATGCGTTGTTTATTTTAAGCACTCAAAAGAACGAATTCAAATAAGCATACAAGTCACCAATGCCGGACTTAAAGACTACTTTGGAATAATTTCCACCAAGAGCTTGTTGCACGGCCTGCACTGCGGCTGGCGGCGGCGCTCGCAAACTCCAGACCACCGTTGTTGCACCATCTCCTGCAGCGACAGACTCATTGACTTGAGCCACCAAGCGTGAGAGTTGCGCCCCGCCCTTTGGCAAATTGTATTTCACTTCTAGTTTTAGAAATTTGTCCCCTTGCTTTAATGCAAAATCCAAATATCGAGTACCGTTTCCTGCCAGTGGATTCCTTGTAATATTAACGCCCGTATTTCGTAAAGTTGAGTTGATAACATTATTTGCGGTATTCTCAGCCAGTCTCCCAAACGCTTGGAATGCCCGTCCAACGGCAGCTCCCCCAGAACTAAATGCCTCTTGAAGCCCTGTTAGTGCTTCTTCTCTCCCAGCCGCCGCTTCTTCCGTAAGCGTTTGAACCAATGATTCGGACTCAACAATAGTGGTCTCGGCCGCTTGTTCGGCCTCCATCACCGCTCCCATTTTTTGCGAAGCCAATACCCCGACAGTGCCCATTGTTACTGCGAAAGAACCCAATTCGCCCTCATGTCCAGTAAGGTCTCGCATGTCCACCGGACGATTCTGACAATAGAGGTATTTGTGAAGACTCAACGGTTCCTCACTATTCCCCTCGTATGTATCCATCGTCCAAAACCGCCCTGTCCCTGCATTCAAATACCGAGCACGGTTAAGGTACATCCCCAAGTCTGAATCATACTGCTGCCCGCAATACAAATACGCCGTCTGCGGCAAGCCGTTGGACGCGATCAGCGTCCCATACGCGTCATACGCAAACGTATTCACCACGTTCCCGCCAGCGTCCATCAACGCCCGCGTACTGCCGTGGCCATCGTAGATGAAATAGTTCGTACTGGTATTTGGCACCCGCTGGCTGATCAATTCCAACCCGTAGTTGTACACCCGACCCAGATTTGTCGCCGTGCTGGTGCCCGTCCATTCCTCCAGCACCTGCACGTAGCCGCTTGGATTCCGGTCATCCAGAAGGTAGTATGTGGTTGTTCCGCCCACTTTTTTGCTTGCCCGATTTCCATCGCCATCGTACGTCATCAGGACGGTTCCGTTGTTTGCATTCGTCAGATGGTTCAATGCGTCATACTGGTAGCTGTTCCCGCTGGAGGCGGTGGTGCTGCCGTTCGCGTCATACGAATCATTCGCCAGCCAGTCGTTCGCCGTGTAGGCCAATACCGCATTGGTCAACTGGCTGATGCTTGACGTCCGGTTCGTCCGGTTACCCACCGCGTCGTAGCCGTAGTTAACCGTCCCCGCACCGCTGATCGTTTCTCCGGTGAGACGATACAGATAATCATATGCCCAGTTGTACGTCCGGCTGGTCGTCGCCACCGTCTCGGCCAAAGCCGTCCGGTTGCCGGTCGGGCCCAGGGTGTAGGCAAAGCCCGCCACGGCGGTGTTGCTCAGCTTCCACACCTGGTTCGTCAGCCGGTTCAGCGCATCGTATTGATACCCGTTCGTCACCCCGTTACCGTAGCGTATCGTTTGCAAATTGCCAACACTATCAAAGCCATACCCGGCCGCCGCACTGCCATTGGCCAGCACATTCGTCAGCCGGCCCAGCAAATCATACTGGTATGCATTCGTGACCCCGTTGGCCGTGCTCGACCACAGGTTTGTGAGGCTGCCCAAGGCGTCATACCCGTAGTTCAGCGTCGCCATCGGCCCGTTCGCCCATGCCACTGTCTTGTTCGTCAATTGCCCCACCGCGTTGTAACGCCACATCGTGGTTCCACTGGCGTCAACCATGTTCGTCCGCCAGCCGTTCGTGGCGTTGTATCCGTAGTTCACCGCGTAGCCATTTACCGAGACGCTGTTGGTCAGCCGGTTGTCCAGATCGTAACGGTTGGTAATGATGACCCCGTTGAAATTCGTCTGGTAAATCAGATTGCCCGTCGGCGGATCATAATACATCCCTTCGCTCTGCCCGCCCGGCAACGTCCGCCCCGTCCGTCGGCCCAGCGCATCGTAATGGAATGTCGTCGTATGCCCGTTCGCATCCGTCTGGCTAATCTCGTTACCCAGTTCGTCATACGAATAAACCGTGGTGGTCTGCTGCGCCGTTCCCGCCGCCAGCGTGACCGAGAGCAGCAATCCCCGGAAATCATACATGTATGCCGTGGAAACCCCGGCCTCGTCCGTCTCCTGCAACTTCCGCCCCAACCCGTCGTAATACATATACCGGCTCAGCGTCCCGCCCCCAGTCGCCGGAGAATCCACCTCAGTCACCCGGTTGGCATTGTCATACACCGAGGTGGTGGTGTGCCCTACCGCATCCGTCACCGTCACCTGGTTTCCATTTGCATCGTACGTGTAGCTCGTGCTTTGAGATACGCCGGTGGGATTGGGGGTGCCAGCACTCGTGGGTGCGAAGGTATATGCGGTGTAAACCAGCACATTCGTGCGCCGCCCACCCCCGTCATACTGGTTTTGCGTGACCGCCCCCCGCGCATCCACCGCATACTGCACCTGGCCGGCGGCATCGTAGAACGTCAGCGTGGTCGTCAGTCGGTTGCCCGGCGAAGAGGCCACCAGCTTACACTGCGCTGGCGCACCGTCCAAGGCTGTGTAATCGCCAGTTCCAGCAGTGGCCTCCGTTAAAGTCACCGCATCGTATTTGTCCACTCGGGTGACCCGGCCAGACGGGTCATAGGTATTGTGCGTGGCCGGGGCGGTGCTGGCTCCGGAACTGTTGGTCATCGTCCGATCCTGCACATATTCCTGACGGCCAAAGCCATCGTAGCTCGTGCGGCTCACAGTGCCATCAGGATATTCCGTCTCAATGAGACTGCCATTGAAGTCATAGACACTGGTCGTCACCCGTCCCGCCGCATCCTTGCTCGTGGCCTGCTTGCCCAAGGCGTTGTAGGTGACCGTATTCGTCTGTGGCGCGAGGGTTTCCGATCCACCGGCGCTGACCACGGTCATCACCACGCGGTTCTGAGCGTCATACGTGTAGGCGTTGGTAATGCTCTGAATGCCGCCATTGACCGTGCGGGTCTTGACCTCAGTCAAACGATTGCCATTCGCATCGTAGGTGTAGGTGGTGGCTACTATCGGGCCTTGAGCTTTGCCATTATCGTCGTCCCACTCCTGTGTAGTGCCGGTCAAATCCCCAATGATAGAACCACTTGTACAATAATTGTTTCTGGTAACGATGGTGTAATGTACGAACGGCACCGTCTGACTCTCGGTAGCCAGCAGTCGGCCCACTGAAACACTGTCAGCATCATCCGAGATTTGTGCAGTGTAGGTGTTGCGCGTGGTTGTGCCAGAAGGATCTGCCACCCCGGTGACGTTTCCGTTGCCATCGTAGGAGTATGAGGTTGTTTTGCCATTGGCATCCGTGGAAACCGTGGGCTGGCCAAAATCGTTCAACTGGGTTGATGTTGTATTGCCGTTTGCGTCCGACTGTCCAATAAGCCGATTTTGGCTGTCGTACATGTAGGTCTTGGTGTTGCCATTAGCATCCGTCTGGCTGATCAGGTTGCCCTGGTTGTCATACGTGCATTGCATGGCGTTAGTACCAGAGGCATTCGTTCCGCTGATGGGTATGGTAGCTCCAGATATGGCTCCTGAGGCATCGCTAGTCACCATGGCGGTATTGGTAGCGGTAGTGGTAGCGGTGGTAACCAACAGATTATACGTCGATGAGTCAAAAGTGAACAGGTTTGTCCGGCCAGGCGATACTTGCATCATGAGATCACCGGTGGAGTTGGTGTATTCGTTATGCAACGTCAGCACACCCCGCGCATCGTAAGCATCTGTCAATCGGTTGTAATTCTGCGGGGCAGCGGTATCGTCGCTGCCATAAACATAAACGTTGGTCTGGTAAATACCTGTGCGGTCAACCAGTTTATGAACTTCAGTGAGCAGATTATTGCTGACACAGTATACCAGCACGGCCTGAGCCCCACTCCCGCCCTGTGGTGCCACTGAATCGTAAACATTCACGTTAACGAAAGGCCCATCGTCTTCGTAATCAAATGTGAGACGGCGGCCGCAAGAATTGCTAATGGAAAGTAGCGTGGTTCCACTATAAGCGTATGTCAACGAATTACCATTGCGGTCCGTTGTCTTGGTAAGGAGCCAAGTAAGACCATCTCCGGCCGGCTGGTTGAATGCATAAATAGTTCCATCAGGAGCTGTATAGGCAAAGCTTCCGGGATCATACGAACCGCCGAAATCCAGAGATCCCGTCCATTCGCTATAGTCATCGGCTTCTGTCTGAAGCTTCAGACTATTATTAGCACAGGCCAACAAGCCCTGATTGGGTGTACTGTTTGTAAAAGTAAATACAATCTCATCGCCGTCGCGCGGGATAGAGGTCATCGGGAAAGCATAGTTATTATCACTTAACTGCGGCACAAAGCCAACACTTTGCCCTCCAGGCAATGTAACTGTGGCATAGTGCGGAGACGTTAATTCAGTGATAGAATAGAAATAGTTTCCTATATTTTCCTGATACACAGCCGACCAATCATAGCCCATATCTTCGGAAAGTTTAACAGATCCCACATTCCAATCCGCCGACCAGCCAATGCCCAATGGGCCGTTGTTGTCCGTACTCCGACTATTGTAAGACCGGGACAAGGTAATCGGCAATCCCGGCGCCGGCAGTTGCAGATCCGTGGCGGAAGTCTGATACGCCGACAATATGGGCTCAACCACCACCCACAAGTCAAATTCATCGGAAGTGAAAGTACCTACCCCTCCGCCGGAAATGAGAGCAGAGCCATGGGCTAATGCGACAGCAGTCAGGGCATGAGGAGGATTCGACTCATCACCGGTTCCGGGAACGTGGTACCAGGTAATTTGATAAGGGGCACTGGTGGCCTTGCCGATTAATTGTCCGTCGGAGTAGAAATCAACCTCCTGAACTCCGGGCACATTCACTTCCGCACTAAGAATCAGATTCGTCGGCCCGGTCACCGTCAGCGATCCCAAAGCCCCGCCAACCTGCAATACCACCGGGGAAGTTGTACCAGCTGTTGTAGGTGCCACCTGATTGGTAATACTAGTCAATGCCAAATCACTGGCCAGCCCTTGGACACTGACCGACCGCACTGCAAAGGTAAACGGCTCGTCCGAAGGCGTGCCTTCAGGAACAGTATACATGCAGGCATGACCGCTTCCGGTGTATAGCGGAACTAGGCTATTCTGCTGCTGTATAAATACTTGATATTGTGAAGCCCCAACCACCGCGTTCCATGAAAGTGAAACGTAATTGGTTGATTGTATACTCAGAATGCTGCCTCGGAATGCACCCGGCGCCAATGGAGCCAAAGTCGCCAGTGGCATGACGCTCTTGATATCTGAATCCACCTCGAAACCGGTGGGGGTGATGGCGGCAATTTGATAATAATGCATCACGCCGTTTTGCAGGCCAAAATGGCGGTAGGTGTTCGGCGCGTTTTGATAAGCATTCTGTACGTCCAGATTTTCCACCACATCAAATGGTCCGTTGGGATTGAGCGAGTGTTTGATCGAAAAGCGCGTGGCGCGAATGGGACTCCAGTTCAGATCCACGTATGCGTTGCCGGGCACAGGTGGCAGTAATGTGAGGCCGTTGGTCGCATTGGGGGTAAACTGGGTCACTCCATTTGTCGTTGCCGCGAGTGTTTGCAACCGGTTGAACGCAGCGTCAAAGGCAGTCACCCTATAAGTGTAGGGCTGTCCATTCACGACATCGGAATCCAAGTATGCCAGACCAAAGCCACTGTCGGCAATTAATTGAAAATTGGTGTCACCAGTTCCGCCGGGTTTGCGCTCCAGGTAAAACTGCCAGTTGGTTTGATTGATGACATTCGGATCAGTAAGGTTGGTTTTGGGAACCTTCCACTCTACCAGAACCATGCCGTTGTAAGCCGACGCGTAGGCCGTAAAGTTTGTTTGCGACACAGAATTCGTAGCGGTAACCGTGCCATAGCCGTAATCACCAAAGAACGGAGCACTTGAGAAATCGTAATTAGCCAGCACGGTGTAATAATAGGTCGTATTATTTGTCAGTCCAGTGTGCCAACAGCGGTTCATGGTCAGTTTGGTGCCGCCGGGGACGGGTGACCACTTCAACCAAAAGTTGCTTAAACCGGGGTTGATATTGCCAGAGTTCGTGGCATCGGGATCAGTGCTGTAATATACATCATAGCTACTGATGCTCGCATCGTCATTCCAGTCCAAATAAACCTGATGATCGCCCGGAATGACGCGCAAAGCAGACTGCCAGGTAAAACTGGAGGTGGCCCATTGCGGACCAAGTTCGGCTGACGGGTAGCTCTCCTGACCGTCCACCAGTGCCCCCACACTGGCCCAGCATACTGCCCCTTGCGGAATCATCCAGGAGTATTTATAAACGCAGCAGTGCACATTTTCGTCATCGCTAAAGCTGTTATAGTGATCGTATTTTATATTATTAATGCTTACATCTTGCTGGTAGGTTTTTGCCAGTTTATGTCCGTTAATGTATTGCAGCGTCCGGTAATGAATCCGGAAGCCGGTCAACCCCGCCCCCCAATTTGCCCCGCGAGTGAAATACTGACCGTTAAAATAATCGTCAATCAACATTCGCTTCAGCTGCACCAGATTTGTCCCGGTCGGAAACGTGTTAAAAAGGTTAGTCGTTTCGGCTCGAAGCGAAGAATAGTTTGTGAAATAGGCATTGGTGACTCCATAAACAATAAAGTCTAAATTAGAGACGGCTATATTATTGGTCAGAATTCGGTTCATCGCTCCGACGATGACAGCCAAATCGGAATTGACCGCCGCAGTCGTCCCTGGCATGGCACTGCTCAACAATGTGTTAGTTTCGACGGTTGTGAATTGCGACCAGAGCCAGGCGGCCATGGGGTCACTTGGTGTGGCCAAAGCCGTGATAAAACCGGATATGGTTTCTGGGCCTGGAACATATGGATTTCCGACATCCGTATCAAACTCTGTGGGTTGGAACAACCATGCACCAGTGTTCGTTGGCGGGCCGGCCCATACCAACATGGCCCGATCGCTGCCAACACCATTATTAGCAACTGTAAACCAGCTGGAATTAGTTGCGATATACGGCGCGGGCAGACATGGGACATAGCCATAAGGCGTAACTGTATTTGTCGCCTGACCAGCAGAGTTCCGGGCGATCACAACATAATTTGTCGAGGGTGAATTGGTTTCCCCTGTGTAGTCGTAATAATTGGTGGCATCTGGAAACAGCTCGGCCAGTTGGATACCGTTCTGCATCACCACGTAGGACTCTAGCGGGCTTACCAGTGCATTCGTTGGCGGCTCCCACTGTATTTTAAACCCGTTACAAGAGCCGATAGCGGTGAGGTTTTGCACTGGTCCCGGAGCGGGATAAGGAGTCGCGCCGACATCCCAAGAATGCAATGTCTCCACCCCATTGACTATGGCGATCACATAATAATAGTAGGTCTGGCCATTTTGCAGGGCGGCACTCGCATCGGTATACGAATTGATTGTTGAAGTGCCAATCGTTACATAGCCTGCGTTCTCGTTTAACGAACGGTAGATGACGTACGATGATGCCGCCGGATAATTGCTCCAGACGAGCTGGACCGCCTGATTTATTGGAGCAGCAGCAAGGCCAACCGGCTTGCCTTGTGATTCAGTCCCTATTGCAAAAGCTTGCGACGGCCAGACGTTAAACCCAGGCCCCCAAGTATCGGAAGTAAAGACATCTGTCGCATTCTCCACCCCGGCAATGCGGACAGCACTGGTGTAAACCTGCCCGCCATCATTAAATCCAAATATACCGGTGCAGTTCAAACCCACACCCCATACCGTCCCTTGTTTGTCCAAGGCCAACAAGTATTGATGCCCGGCTGCCACTTTTACAATTCCGTGCAGTGAAGTAATCTTTTGCGGGGTCAGAAATAAGTTGCCAAGCCAATGCCCCCACACCCAGACCTCCCCAGCGGAAGTCAAAGCTGCGCCGAAATGACTTCCCACCGATATCTGCACAGTGCCGGCAGGGGCGTTGGTAACCGTAACCGGATCCTGACTGTAAAATATAAATGCGCTGTAGTAGCAGTGCAATTCGGGTTCATCAAAATCTGGATCTCTTGAGGGCACATAACCGATTTCGGAAATGGAACTGTCTGCACGCAATATGGCATAATGGCTTCCGCATGAGCTAATTTGCAAAATCGGACTGCTTGAGGCTGCTTCAACATTGGTCATACGTTTGGGCATCCAATCCAGACTGGAATCCCAGCTACTATCTTCGTGTAAGGGCCTAAATGTTATATCTTCATCTTTCCCGTCGTTGATTTCGCAATGTCCGTAAACCTCCCACAGCCTACCCCACCACCATAGCGATCCATCCTTGCACCGGGCCAAACCGGCAGTATTTTGAGATGTGTTTATCTCAACCACCTCCCGGCCCGGAGCTATTCCATTGGTATCGTTCCCTTCAAATTGAATACGGCCTGGCAGAAGTCCAAATGTCCCCCAATCCCAGCAATCATAATCATCATATTCAGGTTGTGGGATCCGGCCCAGGCCGTCACATCCACCATCAAATAGGCGCCCCACTCCAATAGACCAAATAGAGCCATCATCTTTCATAATACATCCATTCTTGGTGCTCAGCACACCAGTCAGTGGCGACTTTGTTTGCGCGTCTAGGAACGGAATTGGAGACGGAGCGATAGTCGGAAATAACGACCAGTAATTCTGATATAAGGATTTTAATGGATCGTAAACCCAAGTGTATACGTTCGCAGGCCCAATCATTGCGCGGCCATAAATGTCCGCTTTGGAATAGACAATAGGTTTCCCAAACGCATAGGCATGACCATCACCCATAAAATATATGTGTTTGTCTGAAGTGGTTATGTAATACCCTAATGGGCCAAATCCATCTCCATACTTGGACACAGATACAGCAGCATCAAGATCCAAGACACGCCGAGGAGGGTCGCCGGCGGCAGGATTGACTGAATAGTTTACCTGCCACCTAGGATCCTCTGGTAGTACACCCCAATGATCCTGATTAGCTAATATCTTTTGAACAGACCACAGTTCGTATATTGTCGATGAATCTCCGGCAAGAGTTTGCTGAGAGTCGATTATGCCTGTGCCAAGCCGACCAGATTCATTTCCTCCATTGTATCCCCAAGCTAAAAGGTGCGTCTGCGGATGCTGCGTGATGTGGACATCCACAGTCTTTGCAGAACGATTGACACCGTCAAACACATAGACTCGCAACGACGGTGTGCCCAGCGGGGCCGGGTTCACTGGCGGCACCCACACTACTGAATCGTTTGTGCCAATCGTGCTGTTGACTCCGGTAAATGGCTGCCCGTTGATCATCAAAGTGCCACTGGGAACCGAGTCGACGATAAACTTTATTGACCACCCTTGGGGGTCAAAGGCATCAGAATTAGTCAAAAGCGTCTGATAAAAGATTCCATACGCTGAATTGACAACCGGAATCTGCAAAGTGGAAACGAAATCAATCCGTGGAGGCAGCGGTGGCGCGCAACCGAATGGCTTGATGCTTACGACGCCTGACGCTGGCTCAAGCGATCCTCCCGCCTCAATTCCGATTACCTTATAATAATATTGCGTGCCTGTGGTCAATCCAGTGTCCTGATAGGAAGGCTGGTTCGTTGAAGTCAGCAATGTCCAATTATTGGAAACCGCTATCGACCGGTAAATATTGAAATTGGTTGCCGCAGTCGGAGCCCGCCACTGGAGATAAGCTACCCCATTTCCCGGTTGCGCCTGCAGAATCGCCGAGTTCAAAACTGCATTGGTATGGCTGACAAGTTGCAGGCCAATGATGCGAACATCGGCTCCTGAGTTTTCCACATTGGGAGAATCGATGTCAATTTTAATGCAATTATTTGACTGTCCGGTAGTGGCCCACACGGGTACTGACGAAGTGAGTACGCCATCATAGTTTGTAGGTTCCGGGATGGACATTACGTTCACATTCCCATACCAGTTTTGCAGCTTTGACGGATTTGGGATTGTGGTGGATACTGTTCCGTTAATAATCGCAGGGCTGATGGGACCAGGGCAGTAATAATACACATACACATCGTAATTGCCGGCCTCTAATCCAGATATCAAAAGTGTTCTTTTGGCATCTGGAAACATGGTCTGCAACTGGCTTCCCGTCGCGGCATTGGTATAACCCGTTGACGAACCGCTAGTTCCCGACTGGGAATTGGTGTTTCCAGGATAATTCCAAAATGCGCCCGCTTCGGTGTTCAGGCTGTATTTGTAATTGTCTATTCCCGCAAATGGCAAAACAAACGAGTTGACCACTTCGGTCGGTGGCGTGCCTGTCGGCATGGCGAGATTCCCCAGTCCCTGCCGGTACTGAATATAACTGTAAAGCGGATAGACATAAGATGACACTTGTGTAACTAACTGATTAATGGTAAATGCCGTGGTATATTGCAGACCCCAATAATATCCAATCCCAGGTCCGTACACCGGGCCACCTCCCCAGTACCAATAGTATGTCGGGTTACCATTCCAATACCAATACGGTCCATTCCAGATATAATTAAAAGATCCGTCATTCTGATTCAGCCCCCCCAGCTGCCAAAACCACAAGTATGGATTGGGGCTATGCCACCAAGGTTGATTGGCAAGCAGATTTCCATACACGCCTGAGTAAAACCACCAGAACTGTTCGTCATAATATTCATCCCCATCGCCGTCAGGCTCATCGCTGTCCTGAAACCAAGGACAGAACGGCCACAAATTCCATGGCGGGATCCAAAAAGAGACATAGTTTGTGAGAACGACTGGAATGTTCGTGTAATATGAGCTGTAAGTAAGATTGGTGGCATATTGCTGCCCTCCGGTGCCTGTGACCACACTGTTGGGATCCCAATCATCCTGGTTTGGCATAACAAAAGTGGGATTTGCACACGGACCGATGAAGGCAAACAGCTTGGCCCCAGTTGAATTACTGGCACCATCCATCAGCGAAACGCCATTGGTTATATATTCTGAGCTCATGGAACAAAAGTTCCACATATTAGTTGAACCTGATCCATTGATAATCGCCCCTGTAATTTGCACTCCATAGGTATTGCTCGTAAATCCAGAGAAAAAGACGTTTATTAGATTGGTTTTAGATATAGTCACCATGTTGGTGGTACCCACTGCACTATCTTGCACATACAGGGCGATCATTTGTGGAGTTACCGGGCTAGGATTGTTCGGGTTGATGCCATGCGCCAGCTTCCACGTATCCGGTAATCCGTCGCAAGTGCTATCTACTGCATCTAGCCGTAATCCCATGCCATTGGCAACTACTGCCGGCAATCCATCAGCTGCCAGCACACTCATGATCGCCGTATAGTTGGTAGCAACGTCACTCACCGAAAGCGGGTAATTAAACGTCTCCAATTCATCAAATTCACCGTTGGCCTGTGATGAACCGTCCCAACTGGAGCCAAAAAACACGCCGGCTTGCAATACGGCCTGGCTGGGAAGATTGGTAGTGCCCAAACCATTGGTAATTACTGCCTGACCGTTCAAATACAGAGTACTATTTGTGCTGGTATAGTTGAGAACCACCTGATACCAGGAATTTGTGTTAAAACTAATTGCGCCGGTCAGATTAACTGTTTGAATTCCATTAGCCTCGGTGGAAAACGAGATTTGGTTTCCCAAAGAATTAACGCTCAAGGCAAACAGACCGTAGACGGCATTGGTAGTATCACGGCCGATCTCAATCAAACGGATGTTGCTGCCAGGCCCGGTGCCCTGATTGCCATCGCAACTGCTCCACTCCGGTTTGAACCAAAAGCGAATACTGCCGGTTCCAGCGGGACAGACGACCACAGCTGAACCATTGGTGCGTACTCCCGGATAGCTTAGTTGACTCACCAAATCACTGGTCAGGCGGACCGCGTCTCCACTCCACGAACTAACTGGGTACAGTCCACTGGCAACAATCGGCGCCAGACCATTGGTATCTAGCCAGTTGGGCGCATCATTGAACTGCCAATATCCCAAGCGAGTAGGGACAAATTGATGCGGATCAAGATTGTTTTGATATTTTTGCAGATTACTGAGGCCGTCTCCAGAAGGGTTCCCCGAAGGATCAACCCCCTCGTAGCCAAAATTGTTCCATTCCCATAAATCACCCAATCCGTTTCCGTTCCAATCCTGATGCGCGTAGGCCTGGTAGTTGCTGGTTACACTCGCGGCGCTTAACGCGTAATTGAATGTCTCCAGATTATCAAAGGCTCCCCTTGCCTGGTTGGTGCCCGAAGCACTGCTGCCAACGGTGAATCCGTTCTTTCGAGCCTCCAATCCTGGGTAACAGACAACCCCAGTGCCATTTGTCACCAGTGCCTGCCCATCCAGATACAGTGTGGAGTTGGTCGAACAATATGTCAGCACCACCTGGTGCCACTGATTCGACGACCAGATTATGGGTGCGGTCAGATTTGTGGCGAGTGTGGCCACAGTGTTGGTTTGGGTGCCAAAATATAGGCCCGTCCCACTGCCATTGACAACCAATCCCCACCAGCCGTTGCTGGTTCCTTTGTTTCCCATTTCAATCAGTCGCCCTTCATTCTGCGGGCCAGTTCCGCCGGCGCTGGTGCTGCTCCAGTCTGGCTTAAACCAAAGGCTCACCGTTCCACAGCGAAGATTAATATTGGCATTCCCATTCGTTTCCACGTCGCGATATTTTAAAATCGCAATGTTGTTCGAGTCAATCAGGGCGGCGTTCGTGTTCCAACTCGAAACACCGATAATGTTGGTGGCAACCAGTGGCAATTGACCACTATTGCCGACCCAGGTGTTGGTATTGTCAAACGGCCAGTAGCCGAGGCGGAGTTGCGGGTAGCTGTTGGCATCATTCGGGTTGGTCCGGGCGGCAAGCTCATCCAGATCACTGACGCCATCGTAATCCGAGTCCTGAGTCACAGTGTTGATTTTCCCAAGTGACCCGAGATTGTAGATTTCCAAGATTTCAACAGGTGACAGAGCCCGATTGTAAATGGAAAGCTCATCCAAAAACCCCTTGTAAGGACCATACGATTGAAAGCCGAACGTGGGATTTTGCGTGTTGCCAAAATCTTTTGACGGGTAGACAAACGGCACTGTGCTGGTAATTCCCGTCTTCACCTTTACCCCGTTTACATAAAGCGAGGGTTGCTTATTGATGTAAACAACCGCCACATGCACCCAACCGTTTAGCTGATTTGTATAGCTTAGCATCGCCGGCATATAGCTGTCCCCATGCTCAATAACCGCTATCCCGTTCGTGCCGATACTAACCCCGACACCGGCTTTGGGGGTTCCATACCCTCCCCAATCCGGGAAAACCGCATATCCTTGTCCACTGATGCCAGCATACCCGCTGTTGTTTTGGGGTGGCAGGACGATGGCTTTTTGCGGATAGGCCCAGAATTCCATGGTAAACGTGTTCTGAACGTTGGTCAGAGGCGGCGTGTTGGTATTCATCACACAACCAGTGGCCCCGTCAAAGGCAAAGGCCTGATGAACCATGCCGTTGGTATAGGTGGTCACCGGCTTGACGTTGCCAAAGGTGCCGCCAATGATTTCCTCGGCATTGCCATCCGCTGGCCACCAACCAACTATGCCCGAGGGCTTTAACGCAAGAGTCAAGGAAGGATGGTTCAATGACGCAATCTGCAAACCGGAAATAATCGCTGCCCCGTTGGTTCCGGGACTGACCGTCACGATCAACGGTTGTCCGTTCGTAACCACCACATTGTTAAACTGCACATACTGCACTCCCGGCTGCCAAAGCACCGGACTGGAACCCGGCGAACTGTCGTAGCACTTTTGCGTGCCGTAGTTGGTGCCGCTGCTGGCCACGCTGAAATTCCCGTCGGACGAATAAAGAATCACATTCCAAGTTCCAGCGGGGAGATTGGTGATGGCGACCGTGGCGGTGGCTGAATTTGTCCCCAGCCAGTCCCGATACATGGCATCAGGCGAGGTGTTGGTACCAGCAGTAAACAGGTTGGTTGCCAGCAGGCCCACCGGGGAAACAAAGCCCTCGACGGTATGCAAATTGGTCAGGCTGCCAACGACCTGACCCGTTCGGGCATAGGTATTCCAATAATCCAAGGGCGTATTGCCAATCGCGGCGTAGCCGGTTTCGCCGCTGCTGATGTTTCTGCTGAAATCCACATCCAACAACACATCGGCACTGTTGGTGGCGATGGTGATCGTGGCAGTTTGCAATGTGTTGGTGAACTCACCGCAGGGACTGCCGGCCGCAACGACTTCCCCGGTGTAATAGTAGGTGCCTGGATTCCAAATGATCGGTGGAATGCTCGGAACAAAAATTGGCCCCCCCAAATTGTAGGGAATGCTGCTGGTTACCCAACCCGATTGCCAATAATAACAGGAATGCGTTAAGAAGTATTTTTCCGTGCCGTTGGTCATTGCCAGACCGGATACGGTCGGTTGAAGCAGCAACTGGCCCACGCTGGCGTTGATATTGGTGGGGGATATCACAAAGCCGGGTACCAAAGTCCCTTGGGTCAGACACATTGGGTCGCCAGTGGTGACACTATCGACGCAAGGATTGTCGGCATGAGCCAAGCCGGCGGCCAATAAAAATCCCGCGGCCACCAGTCTCCGCCATGCCCGTTGAATCATGTCTGTTTTCATCGCTTTAAAAGTTTATTTATTATTTCTGGGTGGCCATCTGGTTTTGCCGGGCGTTGATCTGATCCAAAGCGTGCTGCGCCGCCAACTTGAGCCGGTCTTCGGTCCCCGCCAACACTTCATTCAAGAACGGAATCTGATCCACTCCACCCAACGAACCCAAGGTGCCGATGGCGGACATTCTCACCGAAATTGTCTCTCCGTTCTGGGCGGCTGATAAAATGGCCGGCAGCGCATCCGTGTTAGCCAGTTGGCCGCAGACTTGGTAAGCAGTGATATGGGTCAATTCTCCTGCCTGGGTGTCATTCACCATCTGCAATGCCGTTGCTGCAATCTTGCCTTGATCAAATTCGGGATATTCTTGGGACAACCGTTCCAAGGCCAACAAGGCGGTGCCGGCAATACTGCCATCCGGCTCCTGAACCGCCTCCCAAAGCGCCGCTTGAATCGAAGCCTGCGCTGAAACACTGTTCGGAGAAGCTTGGTGCTGGCTGAACAAGCCCAGAGTTGGAACCGGTGACTGCGCCGGAGCGCTGTTGGGCTGGGTGCTGATCTGCTCGTAATATGCCGACAGATGCTGCACCGCATAATCCCGAATCACTTCGCCCTGTTGCCGATCACGGTAGATTTTGATTAGATCGTCTCCCAGACTGGCCGGCGGAGGGTTCATGGCGCACAACACATCCATCAGTTCATTCTTGATGACCTGACCCGTCTGCACTTTATCCAGCCCGTCGGGCCGGAGCAGGAATGGCTCCAGCACCTCCCAGTCCAAATCAGTCATGTGTCCGGCCAGGGAGCGAATGGCCTTCTGCCGTTCCATGGGACTGGTGTTTTGATCCACGATCTTTTGCACCGCCGACCAGGATGGAGTCAGGGTCGAAGTCTTGACCCCGACCAGCTTGTGCGTGGCCAGGGGAATTGGCTTAAGGATGGTAGTTTCACTCAGAGCGGTTTGCCTCGGAGAACTCGGGACAACCTCCGGCTTGTCCAAGGAAGCAACCGGGAGAACCGGCTTCACTGGCAAACCGGGACGGGGACGCAACCACAGCCACATACCGGTCGCCACACCGGCGACTAGCAGGAGGTTGATGGAAGGTTTGAGTTTCATCTTTTGTAATCTCCCGCCGGTCAGTGCCGGTAGCCAATCTGATATCTCTGATGTTTACCCTGGTAGCCGGTAATCGAATTGCAAACTGAAGTTTTAGCCGTCGCCGGCCGGATGAACCGGATTGGACACTGCCCCAAGGCGTCGAAGTTGGTGGCGGTCAACGTTTTCATGGTCGTACCGTCATCAAAGATCACGCCGCTGACAATGGGCACCATAACGAAGGTCACGTTGGTGTTGACCGGGCTGGCGATCATCAACATTTCCACCATCTGGCTGCCGTCGGGATAATCTTGCAGCACCTTGGTATAAGCCTGATCCCCGGACCAGACATCAAAGCCCGTCACCCGCGTTGAATCCAACACGGGCCCGTTGGTTCCCAACCGGGCCAGAATGGTTCGTTCCTCGTTGTCGCCAGTGGCCAGATTTAAAACGGTGGCACCGGCAGCATTGGTACCAGTGATCGTGCAGGTCAGCCGCGAATCTGACTGCAAGGCCGCTTCCGGAGCCAGATTGGGCAGATTTAGATTACGCTGCATCCAAGTCCACGCCGCCGGTTCCACCTTGGGGAGGCTCGACTGCACCACATCCACCGTCACACTGCCGCTCTGGGATGAGCCCGTAGCCGATGTCCAAGTCGCATTGATAGTTTGAACGCCAGAACTGGTGAAATTACAGGCAATTCCTTTGGCAGCTTTGCCGCTGTAGGTATTCGTGCCGATAACCACTTGCAGGTTGCCGTTCGTTTTGCCCACCGGCAAAGCACTGATCAAAAGACTGTCACCTGAACGAATGGTCAGACTATTGGTCATGGTCAAGACATTGACTGGTAGCCATTGCAGGTTACGGGTATCGGTCAACGCCCCATTCTGGTAGCTGGCCTGAAAAACGGTCTGCGTGTTGGCCTGTAGCGGCACGTTTACATACCAGCGGTTGTCCGTGGTTGCCACCGGCGACAGGGCGTTCGTCTGACTGTTGGTCATCTGCATCAACGCCGGATAAGCATCCCGGCCTTCCAAGCAAACTGGGGAGGTGTAGCTGCCGATAATCCCATTGGTCGCATCCATGCCTGATTCGGTCTGGATCATGTTGTTCACCCAGTCCTTGAGACCGTTTGCATTCGTGCTGGTTCCCGACACCGCCAGCAGTTTTACCTGCTTGATCCGCAGACTGCTGAAACTGGCATACCCGTCCCAGAACAGATGCACCTTGTGCGCCCCGGCTTGCAAATAGGGTAATACCAACGCCACTTCGCTGTTGGTGCCATAAACGGCCGGCAAGTTGTAATGGCCCAAAGTCTGGCCATCAATGCCCAGCAACAGCTTGAACTGGTTGACAAAGGGGTTGAACTGGTTTGGCATCCCGATGACGTTCAGCACATACTTGTCGGCATTGCCCACCGTCAGGTTGAAATCCAATCCGCCCCGACGATCCAACGCATAGATGTCATTGCCGTCCACCTGCCAGTTGCCCAGATAATTGGTCGCCTGGGCTCCATTGACCGCTGCCACCACAGTGATCCTATCGGCGTGCGAGGTGGCCGCATTCCCGCCCAAATACTGAACGGCAAAACTGTCCGGCAACCCGTCACCATTGGCATCTGCATTAAGCGGGTCCAGGCCAAATTGGTAGTCCTGCAGGTTGCTCCAGCCAGAGTTGTTATAATCCAAACTGGCATCATCCGCATATTGCGGATCCAAACCATGGGCGATTTCCCAGGCGTCGGGCAAACCGTCGCCATCCGTGTCTGCTTTCGTCGGATTGGTGTGATACTGATATTCCTGGAGATTGGACAACCCGTCGCCGTCCGGATCAGCATTTGGATCCACACCCAGATGCCCAAAATAAAGCATCTGCCAGAGATCCGGCAAACCATGACCATCCGTGTCCACGGGGTGCGAATACAACTGGCTTTGCGGGATCACCTGCCGTGGCGTGGAGGGGCTGTTCCAAAAGAGTTGCACCCGGCCCCGGCCTAGGTTGTTGAACATTTCGACGCGGATGAGATAGTGCTGTCCCGCAACCATTTGTATATTCCCCTTGAACAATGTGTCCGCATGCCAGGTTCGCCAACCGTCGATGATTAACTGGTCGTTGATCCACACCCGCACCCAGTCCTCCCGCCGACAGCCCAAGGCAATCGTGTAAAGTTCACTAAACTGGGCCTCGATTTCACCGCTCCAGCACACTCCGTAACTGTCCGGATTCAAAGAACTGACAGGCGGGCTATGCGTCCACCGGAAGTCCACTTCCGGATCCACCCGGTTCGTCAGCCCCGGCAAATACAGCAAGCTGTCTGACCGAAAGCTCGCCAGCAACCCATCGCCCGTCCCCACCACCGGCTGCATGACATCATTCGCCCCGGTGAGACCGTAACTGACCTGATCAAATTGGGCCTTAACCAGTGCTGTGGATTTGGTTTTGTTGGCGTTTTGGGTGCGCGGGGCCAGCGGGTTCACTACCAGTCCGATGTATGCCTGCGGAGCCAGCCCATTCAAGACCACCCAGTCGAAGAGTTGCCAACTTGTGCCGTCCGTGGACACGTAGCCGCCCACCCAGTCGTTGGTGCGCACCAGCTTCAGCCAATTGCAAGCCAGCCGGTTGGTTTGCGTGTGGGCATCGCCGGTGGTTTGACCGGCCAGCTCCCGGGTTTGGAACGACAGCAAATTATCCCAAGTCAAAGCCAACAACGCGCTACGCGAGTGACTGTCCAGACTCTCGCGAAGCATCAATCCCGCCTTGGCCCGCCATTGGGTTCCGTCCACGTTCAAGACTCTGGCCACCAGTTCACCGTTGGTTCCCAGTGACTGAAAGACGTAATGAAAATCGTCACGGTATTGCGTTTGTCCCTGGCCAATGCTGCCGACCGTGAATACTCCGTTACTGTAGCTGGCATCACCCCGAACTTGCGTTATCAGACCAATGTCCCCATGCGTCCACTCGTTTGGCACTCCCCAGAACAGGGGGTCGGTCGGGTCATGGTGCAGATGATATTCTTGCAGGTTTGACAGTCCGTCCCCATCCAAATCGGCGTTTGTATCCACGCCAATCTGCCCGAAGTAATGCTGTTCCCACAAGTCGGGCAACCCATTCCCATCCGTGTCCGTTGGCTGGGAATACAACTGGCTTTGGGGGATGACGCGCTTGGGGGTCGAGGGGCTACTCCAACTCAAGCTGACCAGCGGTACAGTGCTGTGTTCAAAATGCTCCATTCGCAACAAATATTTTTGGCCCGCCACTAAGTTCACCACCACATTGGTTTTCCGGGTGCCCCGGCAGATCCAGTCGTCAACGATGAGTTGTTCGTTCAACCATAACCGCACCCCGTCCACTCCCTCCACGCTCAAAGTGTATGGTTCAGTGAACTGGGCTTGCAACTCACCTGTCCAACGCACACTGAACTGCTCACCCCCGGACTGCTTGTTGCGCCGCGCCATTGAAGCGGTCGAGTTGGTCGAGTTGTTTATCTGACGCGTGAACGGATGATTGGAATTAAAATTGACCGTCTGATCCACCCGCCGAAGCACGGGTTGGCCAAACAGATATTGGTTGGTACGATAGCTTCCCTCCAGACCGTCTCCGGTACCGACTTGGGGATTCAACACTTCCGATGGATTTGCCGAACCGATGGTTACTTGATTAAATTCCGCCGTGGCCGGCAGTCCCTGCTGGTTGCCACCGGTCAACGCCAGTCCGACATAAATCTGCGGAGCCAGATTGCTGATAGTTTCCCAGTCTACCATCGTCCAATTGAGTCCGTCGGGTGACCGGTAGCCCCCAATCCAGTCCGCACTCCTCACAATCTTCAGCCAATACGGTGCCGTCACTTTGTAATTGGAGCTCTCACGATAGCTGCTGAAGTTGCGGGTAGCCGCCCGCCATTGAAAACCCGCATCTCCACCCGCGTTTACATACATAAACGCATTGCGAGAATCGTTGGTCAAAGTCTCGCGCACCATCACCCCCGCCTTTACCACCCCATCAGCGCCTCCTTGAATGCCCAATACCTGGGCCACTAGCTGTCCGTTACCGTTCAAGGGCTGAAATACAAAATGAAACGAGTCAACCTTCGACCAGATGCCCCGACCACTGTCAGTTACGGTGAATACTCCAGAGGCATCTTCCTGAAAACTTCCCGCTGCTCCAATGCTCGCCTCTTGCCAAGCTGGCGATCCAGCATCTTGGGCACGTCCCTGCACCAAAGTGAACAAGAGCAATAACAGAACTACCAGGCTTGGAGTTTTCATATGCAAATAATTAGGCGGAAAAGATTGGCGAGCTGCCAGAATGACCCGGGGAGGCAATCTCAATGATATGCGGGCGTGGGTATTCTCTGGTTGCCTTTTCTGATTATGATTTTTTTATCCCTGTCCGCGCCACAAGCAGCCAGACTTTGTTAGGTGGATTGTGGTTTAAGAACGTTTTACGCTCGCGCCAAAACTATTTAAGAACATTTTATAATTTTCTTCGTTTGTCACCCAAGCGCCATACGCTTGTCAAACAGCTGTAACCTCACCGTAAAATCCGCCAATCGAGGGTGCAGTTGTGTCGCCTAGGGCAGTAAGGTTGAACCCATCAAGATAATATTTATGCGTGTTTTTTTATAGTTTACTTCCGAACGACCAGATTACAACCGTCCTCCCCAATGAACGAAATATACAACAAGCTACCAACGCAAGTGCTATTCTGCTTCTGATTTCAGAACAACATGATTGAAAAGCTTACAACGTTTGTACCACAGTCTTAGAATATTGCAACATATTTCTTCAGTCTGCACATTTTGTTATCCTCAATTATATGGGACAAAATGCCTGCTTATATTAATTGCCTTCCCTCCAACTTCCCTGCTTTACGGCAGCGAATCAGCACTTGTTCAGAAAAGATGGGCGGTAAGAAGTGGTCTGCCCCAGTTGAGATTTGAGAACTGGTTATTATGGACCCGAGCCGGATCAAGATTCCAGTCAACCGTAATCCTTGAAGGCCACAATCGCTGAAGTTGAACAAAAGCTGACGCCTGAACCAATCAAGAGGGCAAGGAAGAAGCCCAAAAGCGAAAACCGCCTTTCCAAACTGCCCCCGTATTCTGCAACTGATCAATACTCTTCGGGAAACACATCACTCAACCGAATCTTGAGCTTGTTGAGGATCGTTTCCAGCTTGTTCAGGGTCAGGTGGTGTTCGCCCTTCTCAATCCGGAACAGCGTCATGTGCGAAAGGCCGGTCTTTTTGCCGAACTGGGCATAGCTCATCTCGCCCCGGGCTTTACGCAGGAATTTCGCCAGTTGACCGTCAAAATTGCGTTTCACCTGCAAAAGGTGGCAAAACATCCGTAACGCATGTGTTATGTTTTGGGTTGACGGGATTTGAAACCGGGAGCAGTATCGTTCGGCAAACAGGTCTGCATGATGTGTTCATTGTCTGGTTCACAAGCACTTTTCGTATAGACAAATGAATGGTCACTATTGCTGTTGAAAGGCGATCCTCAGAAGTAGCCAATGAATTTGCGCCTGTTTATTGAGGAAGGAATCTCATGCAAGTGAAGTGTCATTGTCAGAATTGCGGTCAAAAGTTGGGATTTGATTCGGAGTATATTGGACAAACAGTGAATTGCCCTCACTGCAAGTGCGATACCCAACTCTATTCTCCTAGTACAGAACACAAACCGGAGGGAATGGCGCAAAAAGAGCTCGCCGGCACACCCAAGCGACTAAAGGGCAAACTCATTGTAGCAGCCGCTGTCATTCTGATCGCCTGTATCGTTCTGGCATCAATTGTTATCTATGCCACCAGGAAGGCTTTGCCCAGTAGTACAGCCGAAAAGGCGCAGGTTGCTCAAGCGTCTACTCTAGACTTCACAAACGGCACAGAGACGAATAGTCAGTCAACTATGAACTCAAATGCTGATAATACAAACCATTCTGACAACCCATTGTTTGATCCAATATACGGATTGCCGGTGAATGATGACTCTGCTTCTGCTGCAACTATATATCTTGGGGAAAATCAAACACTGGCTGAAGCGAAATACCTCAACTTTGCAATAATCGGCTGGACAGACTATTTTTTAAAGTTTCCCAGTGGACAACCGCCCATTCAATACCAACCGCTTTACTCCAAAAGCCTTTACAATATAATCGTAAGTTTGCCACCAAGTGTGGCTTCATCAGTAGCTTGTGGCCAATATCGGAACTTCCCATTGAGAGGCCCACGTTTTAACGATGTCTTTTGCATGGATAATGAATGGAAGATTGATCGTGCTGGCTACCCGGTCACGGTTTCACAATTTGGAACAGCATTATATAATCGCGTGACGGTATTTTCCGTTGATAAGCGGGAGATCATGGGGTACAGAGTCGACTGCGCATCAATCATCAGAATTCGGATTGCAAATAGCCTTTATTTTCACAGCCATGACAGCAGATATTTCGATGTCGATCCGAATAATCGAGACCACAAAGAATATCTGCGAGCGCCGTGGGATGAATGCCTAGAAATCTGTTCGGACGTCAGCCCTATTGGCAAAAGCATTTCAGATGAACTTGATAAGGGGATGGCTAAATTGGTTGCATCCCCAAATGAATCTGTAAAAGTATGCAAGTATATTAACATGTTAACAGTCATTTATATATTAAGTGCGAGAGAGGATGCCGACGGTACTATTGTGATAAACTATACGGTTAACATTCTGGCCCACAATCTTGGAGAGGCATATCGGCCAGAACTAAACGCTGTATTCTGGTAGCCAAATTTTACAGCCATGGCCGTTTGGCATTTACGATATTCGCCTTCATGCAAGACGGTTTCTCAACTGGGCCATGCAGGTTTCAAGACATAAAAATGAATCTCAAAGTACCTCTCTCCAAATCCCAACCGCCAAAAGTTGCGGATCAAGTCAGATTTGCCCTGGTCGTTGAACTGTTCGCATAGCTGAGGCAGTCTGGTTGCCGTCTGGTCGCCAAACCTCCCAGGATCACATTGCAGCTGAGTTTGCACGCATCCTGGCTGACGATGGCCAGCAGATTTGTCGATGCGTCTGAGCCAATGACAGAGGTGCGGGCATGACTATCGGCGTGAACATAAACAAGCGCCTCTTTTCCATTTCACGCAGGGGGTCAGATCCTCTGCATAAACCGCGCCAAGTCAGGGTGTCTGTTTTTACAGGACACTGTAAAACAAGCATTTGTGTATTCTGAATTGTCCTCTAATAGGACAATTGCAATTGTAAGATTCAGCATTCCTGCGCGTGTGTGTTCGGCCACTTCATCCCATCCTTCCATCTTGATTTGAAAATCCTGTCTGCGATCTGTCTGATGATTGGGCTCCGGCAGCTCAGTTGTCCTGCTCAGAATCCGGAAGTGTATGATTGGCAGGTGTCGACAATTGGCAACTGGGGCTACTGTAATATTGTGATTTTTGGAAGCAGACCAGATCACTGCGCCAAGATGCAGACTCGATTGGCGAGTCTGGGTTCTGCCTGGTGTTCATGGTTGCTGCTTTCACGGATTGGATTCTGACTGGGCTGTCTTCTGCCCGGCGATGTTCCAGCGGGCGGTTCTCTCTTTCAACCGGCAGAAGAAAACCTCTGAGTGATCTTCCCAGTGATCTTCCCACCCCCTAAAGGGGGGTGGGGTGTGGGAATATCACTTCACGGCATTTTCCCAGCAATAAACCCAGGAAAATCACTGGGAGGATCGATGGGAAGATCGCTTTCATCGGTTCAATTGTTGATGTGTTTCTCCTGTTGCCGGTCTGAGTTTGCCCCGATGACTGGCGGTTTGATGTGAAAACCTTCATCAACCTCTGCTCGGGGTGCCGCTGTTGGCCCATCCTGAAGTCTAGTTGCAGGGTTGGCAGGCGTTGCTGGCTCACGGGAAAGGAAGACCTTGGGGCGTTTATTAGCACGCGCCACCTGCCTTTCATACAGATATTCCTCATCCACCAGTTCTGCAATCAATGTATTCGCCAGATTCTTGCCGATCCCATTTTGCTGGCAGGTTGTGATCAAGTCGGTTTTGGCCACCGATGCATCATGGGGCACATGTTTTAACACATCCGCCGCTGTCTTGTTGCCGCCAGCCTGCAATTCTTCGGCCATGGCGATAGTCATTTCATTCCAGCAAATCGTGTCCGGCTCGCGGCTGTGGCCAAGGTATTTCGTAAAACCCAGCGATTCGCCATCCGCCATTTTCCAATTTAACCGGTTTCCCCGCTTCGCTGCTGTGAGTTCATAGAGATTGTCCACATCGGTTTTACGCACCACCAGCATGGCCCGGCTCCAATTAATCCATTCCGCACTACCCGCCCCCAAATACGACACATCGGTCATCTGCTTTTCGGGGTCGCGGTTAATCTTGTTGGTGTGATGGATGATGACCGCCCCGCAATCATGTTTCTTTAATAACGGCCCAAATTCATTGCGCAGGAACCGGCCGACATCTTTCTGGCTGCTCATGTCGCCACCCAGATATGCCAGCGCCGGGTCTAGCCAAATCATGTCGGGCTTGATATCAGACAATAATGGATCCAGCACTTGATCACACAGCACCGCGCCGGATTTGCTGCTTTCCTGCCAGACAAGAATGTTGCGGGAGGCAAGTTCCTGTTCTTCCGCACTCAGGTTCATGCCCCGGAACACACCGCACTTCATTTCGCCCAAGTCTCCGTCGTCGTTTTCTGCCTGAACGAGCAAGGATTTGATGGGGCGGGTGGGTTCAAGTCCAAAGACCGGTTGCCCCAAGGCCAGTTTGATCATCAACTGCATGGCCAGGCTGCTTTTGCCCAGTCCGGTCTGGCCAACTAACAGAAGCCCACCACCACGGCATAAAAAGCGGTGTTTAATGAGTTCCCCGGGGTCGTTGGTGACCGGTCGGAGGAATTGATTCAAGGGACGCGCTATAGGCCTCTGGTTGGGCTCAGGAAGCGCCGGCAGATTGACTCGGGCATGAGGCAGGGTTCTAGTTTCCGACGCTGCCAAAGCCGTGCTGGCGTTATGGAGGCTGGCGGCGGTATTAACAATCGGATTGCTGCTGGTTGTCATAGTACTGATATATCAAGGAGGCGTTGGGTTTGAAGTCCGGCCGCACTCCGTTGCCGGTTGAAATCGCACAAGTCATTTAAAACACTCCCGACCGCGATCTCAAAGGCGCGGAAGTCTACAAAGTCAAGGTGGCGGACGGGAGCACTCAACAACTGGCGCTCCCAACGTTCTGCACTGGCTATTCCTGGTCCGTCATTATGTGGAAATACCCGGACGTGCTTGCCGGCAAATAAGGGAAGGGTTTCACTCGCCAGATCACAACTGCCGGTCAACATGGCAACGGGAGCCACAGTTTCCACCATGCCCTCCTCCACGATGAACTGATGCAAGGCCAGAAAGTCCGGCAATCCTTCCACCAAGGCAATTGCGGGGAAATGCTGCGCTGCCTGAATTCCCAAAGGCCAGTTCTTGCGGCTGTGTTTCAACGTGTGATTCTTATAGGCGGCAAAGGCTCCGTACCCGGCAAATAGTCCACCGTCCAACCGCCGCACTTCTGCCAGATTTCCGGAATCATCTACGACTCCATATACTTCCAGGTTCTGCCACCGGCCAAATTTAAGCACGCCCTTTTGCCGGGCATGGTTCAGACCGGCAACACTGATGGCCCGCAACTCAGACAACCGGCGGATTTGCTCGTCGGTTCCGGCAGTCAAGAAAGACGTGTCAGGCTGTTTGCTCGTTGTATTGGCTAATTGTAATATTGGCAATTTGGATACCTGACTTGCGGTCCGGGCATAGATTTCCAGCAACTTTATGAAGTCGCGCTTGGAATCCAGTCCGTGATGCCTGGCCAGAAAGTCAATTTCATCGCCACTGTCACCGGTGCCAAAATCCTTGAAGTGCCAGCCACGAGGAGATTCAAATATACCCCAGGAGGCATTCTGCTCCCGGCGAAAAGGACTGGGACAACTCGGCTTGGCAAATTGTTCCAGCCCGAGCTTGGCCATTAGAACCGGCAAAGGACACTGACGCCGGAGGTTTGCGAGGTTGTGTTCCATATTAATTCATCAACAGGCAGAGGAGTTGGAAGAACATTTCAATCTGGATTCTGGGAATGGAGGATTGGAAATGGGAGAGGAGAGTGATTGCTGTATTATCTATTTTGGCGATCTGATCCAACCATCCCAATTGTGAGTTCCAGGCTTTCATAAAGTCAGGTGCAGGAGTTCGGGTCTGATCACTTCATTTAACTGACCAGACTCGAACTCCCGCCCTTTGTCAGTCTTTCCCTTCCGGCTGTACTGGTGCCTTGATTGGCTCGAAAGCCTCCACATTGACCAGCGGCGTCTCAAATCCCTGGCCTTGGAAGTGACTGAGCGTGATTTCTCCTTTCTGGCCCATCAACGCAGCTTCCAGATCAATCTTCTGGCTGGAGTTTTTGGTGAAGAAGTCAGGCCCCAGCAAGCCCGACACGAAGCTGCGCAACTCACTGCCTCGGTCAAAGTTAACGAGGAAGTTGCGACCGGCCGAACATTCCAGATGATCCTTGCCTGGGACGCTGACCTTGAACAGCATCCGAATCCATTCCTGCCGGCCTTTGTGCGTGTGTTTCTGGGTGACTTTCATGGACGTGATCTCTGCGCTGAATTTTCCTTCTGGCAGATCAAAGGTCCGCTCCTTGGGTATTTCTACATTAATCATATGCTTAGTTTAATATTTCGGCTTTGGTTCATTCCGCAGCCGATTCTTTCCAGCCTGCCTCGGCTGACCCCACTCATGAGATCAGCCGGGACAAGCCGAAATCTCATTGCTGGCTGGCCTCCCAATCCACCCAGGGCTGCAGGTCATCCACCAAACGCTGCAACAACTCACCCAAGACGCCTTCACGCTCTTTTGGCAACATCACGCCACTGAGCTTGATTGCATGTTCCATCAGCTTTTGAAGACTGGGTTTGCCATCTTTAACAACCACAGCGACGTCAATTACTGTGAGTTTGGGTTTGGGCGCACACTTCTCCGGGAACAGCTCCTTCTTGAATCTTTGGTAGAGTTTGGCGGTTGGAGGATGATCGCCAGTTTCTTCCTGCGCTTTTTCCGCCAATTGTATTCTTTCATTTTTTGCCAGATCATTAAAGATGCGGGCCTGACTTTCATTGCGGGGAAGAGCAGCGGCAATCTCATCATTCGTTTTCAGATCAATCATCACCTCGTTCATTTGGGCCAGCCGATGACAATAACTAGGGCTGTAGTCCCAGCGTTTCCGGCAATAATCCTCAAATGAATGGTGGTCAACCCGGTAGAGCTTTTGGTCGCGAATCTTCATCAGGGCGGCAGCGAGTTCAAACGTACCAGTGAGGTTGGCGGCGATGGTGTGTTCCAACTGCTGAAGTTCCTGCTGTTCTGCGGGGTTCAGTCGGGTGGGGGAAGCGAGGTGTGCATCCTCGTTGGTCGGGTTCGTTAATTTCGTAGTCGGCATAAGGTAGCATTCAGGTAGCGGGGTGACGTCATTGCCACACCCGCATCGAGAGCCACAAGCCAACACGCCCGTTTTGATTTGGAATTTGAATTTTAGCGCGTGAGCCTGGACTCGCGCCAACCGTTTGAAGTTTTGCCGGAAGGATTCTGGTTATCAGAATCTAACTTTAATATAACGTGCCCTTATTGCGATGTCAAGAGGGGGAATGAAAATATTTGCGTGAGGTGAAGAAAAACGAGGCGAACTTAAACTAACTGGATGCTGGAGACGCAACCTTGATGATCCAGCCAGACTCCAACCACGGTGTCGACAAATTGGCAACCACACGCGGGCGGTAATTGTAAGTTTGGCTGGCAAAGGGATCCGACCCATTTAGCACCCGACCAGACGCCTCAGCCCGATGAACCGTGAGAGCCATCTTTAAGAATTGAGCCCCGGCCGACACCCTCCCAGGCCCGGCCCGCGTTCATAAACTCACCACGAACGGATTTGACGGCCTTTGACATTCCTGACCTGGCCATTTCCACCACGCAAAACAGTCGCCGTAAACCGCAGAAAACAAGCAAGATGCTGAAGCTCTAAACCGCTCCAGGAAAAATGGGGGTTGTCTCAAGCCGATCCCTGGAAGAAGTCGCCCCATATCCAATTTTACGAGGCCCGGTTTTTTTGAGAAATTTTTAAAAACGCCCAAAACTGGACATGAAAGAGCCGAAGAGCATGAACTCCTCGGCTTGAAAACTACGGGGGGGCTGAAGGAAGGCTCAGGCCATTGCAAACAGTTCGGCGAACGACTGGCTTTCACCGGTGAACGGATTATAGTTTCCATCGCGACCATCATATTTGGCTGCATCAAACGAAACCTCACGGAATGCACTGCTCAGCCCCACCTCCAGGATTCGGCTGCTGTACTGGTGCCGACCTTCACTACTATCGAAAAACCGGCCATCAGGACTGACCATCGCATAGCTGCCACGGATGGTCTCCACGGGTTCGGCCACTGTGCGAACCCCCAGCGTTTCCACGATGCTGTGCCTGGCAACAAACTGGTAAAACGTGCTGCGGTCAATTTGAAGCAGTTTGATGAACTGGTCATTTTGGCCTTCAACGGGCGTGACCTGTAAGATTTTCCAGCGCACCGGATTGGCCCGAACGATGAACTCGCTCAGGTCGGATTGCCAATTAAGCCGGCTGACGACCGTATTGATCTTCAGCTGGGCCCCAACGTCCTTGATCCATTCGATGCGTTGCAGGTAGGCGGCTTCGTCCAGATAACGACCTGCGCCGGTAGCACGGCCGATTTGCTGATTGGTGGCTCCATCCAAACCATCAATGCTTAAACCGACCCAATCAAGCTTGCCGGCCAACTTCTCCAAATAACGCGGATTTAGGGTCAGCCCATTCGTTATGACTGCCGTTACCAATCCCAGGTCCTTGGCCAGCTTTACGAGACTTGGCAGCGCAGGATGGAGGGTGGGCTCACCACCAACGAAAGTGATTTTGCGCGCCAGCAGATGGTCGCCCAGCGGTTCGTTGGCGATCTGGCGGATGATTGCCGCAGCATCCGATTCGTCGAGCTTGGGCAGTTTGGCTCCGGCAATATCCTGGAATGTGGCGTAGCAATGTTTGCATGCGAAATTGCAGAGCGAGTTCACGAAAATGTTGATCGTACCGGGCAGAACAGATTCAGTGCGATTTTTCATAGAAATGTGTTGTTGATAGGTTTTAATAAGGGCTGCAGTGGTTCCTTTGTTTTCACAAATGTGTGTTTAGGCGTGTGCCCAGGCCTGTGAAAACTTCGGCTCGGGGCGGACAGGCCGTTTGGGTCTTGCCTGTGACGGATTGGTTTCGCCAAGCCCCTTGCGCAATAATCTTTCAGTATTGGCCAACTCATTCGGGATCATCGCCTGAATGCCCAAGGGAAGGATTTGGAGCATCACGGTGTCATTGATAAAGGCCAGCCGGCGCGATGAATCAGTTTTGATCCAGGAATATTTAATTTCGAAATCACGATACCGATCGTTGGAGATGATGGAAGTTCCGTGGCTATGGGCGTAATCCAAAATGTAGTCGTCGGCTTTTTGGCAGGGCGGAACTTCGGTAAAATACTGAGGAAAGTCGCAGACAAGCCGGCGATAGGCATACGCTTGATCCTTATCCTTCCGCTTCAGGGTGTAAAACGTCCCTGGGTCGAAATAGCACTTAAATTTGTAGTTTAGCTGTTGCAACTCCCGAATCAGCGCAAAGAGATTCAACAAGTTTGGCGCATTATTTGAGCCGGCACCATATATGACGTTTAAGCCATCAATCACTATATTCCGGCTGCTGGATTCATGACAATGACCGCGATCTTGAGTTTGTAGGTTGACTTCAATTTTGGTCGGCTTCTTTTCGACAATCGGTTTGGGCGGGATAATGAAGGCGATCGTCTTTTTCGTCTCCACAAACTTCGGATGTGATTCTTGCGCGCCATTCAAAGATTCATCGGATGTAACCGGGCTAATCTGCCAACGAATCTTTAGTCCCGCTTTTGTAGCGAGTCGATTTACGACCTTCACCGCAGTGGAGACAGTGTGGTTAAGCGTTGAGCGAAGCATCGAGCCGGCAAGTGAGTAAATCCGTTTGCGAGTGTTCATATTATTAGAAAGTTGCGTGGCTGTGTTAAAAGGGCCGGGCACTGCGCTGTACAGTGCCCGGCTTGGTCCTGGTATTAGGCCGTCGCCACCGTCTCAGCGGGAGCCACCGGAGTCTCCTCTGTGGTGGGCTTCACGGGGAGGAAGCGGTCATAACTGGCACTCTTACCGCGACCCTTTTTGTAGGCGACGATGACTTTTTTGCCATCAAGCTGGACAAGCGACTGTTTAGCGAGAAATTCCTCGGGGAACTCGTCGATCTTCTTGTCCTTGTCAATTTTGTAACCCAAGTAGCTAGCCATATCGGCTTTGAAGTCGCAGATGCCACGACCACGGGGGAGCATGTTGTAGCGGCGCTCGATGACAAAATGCTCCTGAAGTTTATTTTTCTCTTCGAGTTGCACCTTGACGACCAGATCCTGCTTGATCAGCTTGCCGTCTTTCAGCTCGGCATCCCAATCCTTGCTGAGGAACGTGCCAGGGTAGTTTTTGGCTTCCGGCTTGAACTCCAGCGGGACCAAGACGTCGAAGTTGGTGGTGTCGATGGTGGTGGGGGGTGTATGATTGTTGTTCATGTTTTTTTGTTTGTTTATGGTTAACTGCGTTTTTGTTTTTTTGTTTTTACCGACAACTACCGGACGTTTGTTTGTTTATCCGGCTGGCTCTTGTTTGTGAGATCCCGATCCGAGCCAGCAGACCGGGATAAATTGGTCATGCTTGGCGCGAGCCCTGTTGTTGAGTCATCAGCGAAGCGAGGTAGTCGTTGATGCTGGCCAGGTGAAACAGCCGGCAACCATGCACATTGCCCCGGCGACGCAGACTGACCGACTTGATCTGGCCTTCGTTGACCAGGTTGTAGAGGGTGCCGCGTTTGATACCGAAGAGGCGCTGAACGTCCTGCCAGCGTCCAAATTCGGGGAGGGTTGCCCCTTGAGTAGTGGCTGCGATCGTTATCGGCTGAGTGGTCATCGTGTTCATATTTTTGTCTTCAAATGGTTCTTCGCAATTGGTTCGCCGCGTATTACAAGTTTCTGTTTTTTCTTTTCATCCGGCTGTTTCGTGCCGTCATAACCTTCTTCGCAAATGGTTCTCGGTTTATTACAACAATTTGAAAATCCGGGATGAGAACCGAAAAACCATTGAAAACGTGCAACTTGACGATGCTGCGGACAAAAAGTTAAGATGCGGAACCGGCCATGACCGCTCTCGAAGCTCTCAAATCGAATGATGTTGCCATCCAACGGGATGCCTTTGAATCCCTGAAGGCTGAGGTGTTCCCGATCTGTTACCGGCGGCTGGGGACGAGATTCCCCCAAGAGATTGATGATGTGGTAATTGAATCCATGCAGGATGTCTTAAAAAAGGTCGACGGATTGAAGACAGACCAGGAGTTAACCAATTTCGCCAAAAGCATTGCCGAAAAGAAGGCCATCAGTCGTTGGCGAAGTTTAACAACTGAAAAAAGAGGTAAAGGCCGATTCACCTCCATTGATCTACTGCGGGATGAAGGACTGGAGCCATACACACCTTCCGGAGAAGTGAGTCCGAATGAAGACGTTTTCTACGCACCTCCCGATGCAACGTCCAATTTTCACAAACTGGATACCAATGACATCCAAAGCATCTTGGAAACTCTGCAGCAGGAGTTGAAATTGGAACACAAGCAAGCCATTCACGACTTCTTTATAAAGGATTTGTCTTATGCCGAGATCAGCGTGAAACGTGGCTGGCCAGTCGGCAGTGTTGGGGTGTACGTCCAACGGGGTATGCAGGAGATGCGAAAATTGCGGGCCAAATATCCGCAACTGACGAAAGAAGCCATGCAGTATATCATGCTGATGCTCGTATGAAGACCGATGACCCCATATTTACGGAACTTGCCCTCAAGGTGATTACCGGAAAAGCCAGTACCGCCGAGCAGGCCCAATTAAAGGAACTGCTGTTGCAGCCTGCCTTGGCTGCTGAGTTTAAGCAATTACAGGCTGACGCGGCTTTGGCCAAGGAGGTGCTGCCGCTGCTGGGCGAGGCTCCTGTCAGCATTCCGCCTCTCTCAGATTTTGAATATTCGCAGATGAAAGGGTTGGTGAAGGAACGCAACCGGGAGAAGACTACCCGAGGTGTATCCGCCTTTTCCTGGCGCTGGATCTGGGGCGTGGCTGCCGCTGCGGCCGTGGTCACCATGGTCGTGATCTTCACCCTGCCGGCAAAACGTCCATTGGTACAGGTGGCGATGCTTGATTCCATAGGCCAAGCACGCGGAAATGATGACGGCTTCAATCTTAAACTGACCGAAGCTCTACAACACAATTTTGGCCAGACCAACTACACCGTCTATTCTGACAACCGAGGCTTGAATGAATGGTTAAAACAACAACCCGTTTCCGGCCCGGTCATCAAGATTATATATGATCGCGATGCCGGCGAAGTCAGGATCATCTACCCGGCCAAGGACAACCAGATTGTGACCAAAACGTTTCCGGTCCTGAAAGAAGAGGATTTGCCGTCAGTCCTGAAAAAAGTCCAGGACGCCATCAACGCCAAATAGACTCAGTTGTTGCCGGGCTTGCCTTGGAAGTTCATGACGAAAGGGCCGGCCAGACGCGCAGCCATCACCGGTCCTTTTTCCTGCTTCAATCGCTTTAAAAAGTCGCGTTGCACACTGGCCAAAGCCCCGGGAGCATCTTTGGTTTTCATGGCCTCATCATAAAATGCCTCCATCAAGTCCACTGTCCACTTGTCTGATACCGGCCACAATGTCATCAATAGATTCTGTGCTCCGGCCTGAATGAATCCCCGGCGCAACCCCATTACACCTTCTCCTGCCCTCGCCTCTCCAATACCAGTGTCACAAGCCGAAAGCGTAACCAACCACGTATTTTGCAAATCCAGCAGTCCCACTTCCTCCGCCATCAGGATGCCGTCATTTTCGGTATCCGGCACCTCTCCCCGTTTCCACGCATCTAGAGTTGTTTGAGCCCCCGCCAAGGCCAGACCACTGCGCTGCATCGGATTCTGTAAGATTACCGGCATTTTTTCTCCAGGGCCAAGAAGATGGGTTTGTCTATTTGCAATGTTGTCTGGCAAAAAGAAACCGTGGGTAGCCAAATGCAAGATATAAGGTGAATGCAGTGCCTTGACCTGGGCTTCGGTGGCTGCGGATCCCAAATAAAGTGAAGTGTTCAACTTCCAATTGGGGCTATGGCTGCGCAGATACTCTGCTTCCACGGCGGTACTGGGTAATGCTCTCAGGATAATACCATCGTAATCGCGCCGATCGCCGTCCATCATGGCCAATTCGGTGCTATTGCTGTTAGTAAATGTGTATGGAGCTGCATTAAAATCGATATTGGCGAACACCGCCAACTGACCATTCCCCGATTTCACCTGCCTGCCATATACCATATCGCGTCCACTGGCCACATAGCTGACGTTGTAATGCTCGCCCAAGAAGTCACCCTGCTCGTCCATCAACGTGGCAAAACTAAGGAAATTGAGCTCCGCGTCTGGCGAAATGATTAGGTTGGTGACCCCGGACGGCAATTGCTTGAACACCGGGGTCATGATCTGAACATAAAGTTCTTTAAGGATTCTCTCATCACCACGACCACGGCTGCGCATTAGGGTTTCGTAATCGTGTAAATTGGCTTCCAAGTTGGTAGCCGAACCGAGCGGAATCCAAACTGATTGATTTTTCGGACCAACAAGAACCACCCCAAAACAGCGGTCAAATTGTGTATGCCCCAAATACCGATCATACCAAAGAAATTCGAGCAGTCTTGTGTTGGGAGACAATTTTTCTTGGACTTTGGAAACAGTAATGGCCAAGGCCCGACGGTTTTGTCCCAGGCTCGTAATGCGTTTTAGAATATCCTTCTGCAAGTCGTCGTATATCTGCTGCTGATCTGCGCGTTCATGTTCGATATCGCCTCGTGTTGCCAGCATTACATTGTTCAACCGGCGGCTCTGCTGTTTTAACCTTTCGAGCAGCGATTTAATTTGAGGGTCAATTGAAGCACGTGCAGCTAGTTGATCCTCGATGTCTGAATCGAGAATCACCCCCTTGCCACGGAGGATGCCTTCGGCCAATTCATCAACGCTTCCAAGCTGTGCCAGCATATCGAGCGGTGAACGAACATTTTGCCGGTTTAATGCCCTTTCTTCGGCTGACGTAAAGGCTAGCGTGCGTGCAAGATTTAATTCTGAATGGTATCGTTCTGATTTTGCATATGCCAGCGCCTCGTCATTATGATGCAGCATGGCTTCCACCAAAGCCAATGAGTTTTCAATCGAGAATGTCTGAAATGCGTTGGTGCCAAATGTCCGTTGCATACCAAAGAGGGCCTTTCTGAAAAGCGTATCAGATGTCAGATAATCACCAGTATCGCAATAGAGTGCCGCCAGATCGAACTGGGTGACTAGCGTGTCAGGATGCCAATCGCCCAGCTGCTGTTCTTCGATGTTCAAAGCATCCTCGAACATTGGCTTGGCCTTGTCATACAGCCCTGCCATTTTACACATATCAGCCCATTCACGCAGGACTATGGCCGTTTCAGGGTGGTTTCTTCCAATTTTATTTTTACATATTTGCAAGGATGCCCCATAAAGCTTGTCCGCCTTTTGCCAATCAGCGGTTCTGGTATACACATCAGCCAAATTGACAAGCAACTTTGAAGTAGTGAGTTCATCATTCGTCTCATTCGCCTCATGAATATTAATCGCCAGATTAAACGTGTCTTCAGCCTTTTTATAATTGTTAATTTCACGATAAAGCGTAGCCAGGTTATTCAGCGCCTCCACTAATTCTGGACAATTCGGACCGTGCAAGTTCTCAGTCAGATGAATGGATTTCAACAGGTACTCTTCAGCGGTAGCAAAGTCACCCATGCGCAGTCTTAGCAGCCCGATGTTGTTGTAACATGTAATAATGCCATCCTGGTGTTGCTCGGGCAATGATTCAAAAATACCTAGAACGCGCCGATGGCAGGCTTCAGCTTTTTCCAGTTCGCCGATTTTCTCATACAGAATGCCAAAAGCATTTAGTGTATTGCAAATTTTTGGAGAGTTGGTTCCGTACGCTCGTTCCTGTTGGGGCAGAACTTCTAAAAGAGTCTGTTCGGCTTTGCCGTATTCAGCCAGTTGAGTACAAACCGTGGCATAATCGCACAAGGTGGACAGTCGGCGTAGACTTTGGCCACCCAAAGCCGCAGATTGTATATCAATCGCCTTCTGATAAATAGACTTGGCGGATTGAAAATCACCCCCCTTTTCTTTAATCCAAGCCAGTTCGGCCAATATTTTTCCGTACTCAGCACTTTGTTGCCCATATTTTTCACCAACAATTTGCGCTGCCCGTTGATATAATTCAGCTGATCGCTCGTATCGGCCCATCGCCTCATACATGTCCGCCATGTTTATCAGCACGCTGGCCGTATACAAATGGTTGCTGCCGACGGTCGCTTCGCGAATTCGCAACGCACGCAAATAGAATGTTTCGGCATTTGTGTACTGGGAAAGGTTGTCGTACACGTATGCCAGATCGTTTAACGGCACCGCGTCTCGCCAATCGTTGGTGCCATAAGCCTTCTCGCTGGAATTCACGGATTGCAGTGCGATTGGCAAAGCTGCGGCATAGTCCCTTTTATTGGTCAATTCTTCAACTTTGACGATCAGACTGTCGGGGGCATTTAAATTGGTTTGGGCGTCCGAATTACCGGCAAATAGTAAATACAGTGATAGTAACGATTCGAGCATTGCCCTAAGGCCGGATGGCTAGTCTGGAAAAAAATCATGGATCGAACACTTCAGACGGTCACAAATCTGCTCCAAAGTTTTGATCGTGATGTTTTGGTCGCCCATTTCCAGGCGATGGAGGGTAGAATGGGAAAGACCAGTTTTCCGAGAAAACTGCTGATAGGTCAGATCTCCACGCTTTTCTCGAAGGAATGCAGCGAGTTGATCTGAGAGCCGATGCTTCGCCATTTCCAGCAGTTTGCACCGCCTTCCATCTCGCATGTGGGATATTTGACGTTTCCAAACCTCCCAAACCCAACCGGCTCAAAGGCTGATCCACGTCCCGATTACTCAGAAGGAACTCATCAAATGTGTGAATTGAACGTAAAGTTGCTGGAGAGAAACCGACACGCTCAAAGCTCAGGCCCATCTAGTGAAGGCATCGACACTTGTCGCCAATTGGCGACTTCTCATCATAAACCTCCAATCATCACAACCTGCAGCATCTTTGGACTTGTCAGGGCCGGCCTTCACCACAGAACGGGTTTCCTGTTACTTTTGCAGCCAAGGATTAAACGTCTGGGCGTGGCGAAAGTCTTTGGTATTGCGGGTGGCAACACTATAGCCATGCCGGACAGCCAGGGCATCAATTAGGCTGTCCCAGAGTGATTGCGGTTGGCGTTTTACTTCGGTTGAGTGCTTTAGGCGTCCCCAGATGCGTGCCGTTTCCGAATCCCAGTCCAGAATCACCGCTGCATTTCTGCGCAAAAAGATATCGAGGCGGGAATTGATCTCGATGCGCCTGGCCGCACTGGGTGAGGCTTCAGCACCTTCCTGGATCTCGGCAATGACTGGCACCGGAACAAACCACTCGGCTTCATTCAAGAACGAAAGAATCTGGGCAGCCGGCTGCGGCTTCCAGATTTCAGAAAGCACATTGTTGTCCAGCAGGTAAATCATTTACGGGGTTGAAATTCCACCGGGCCGATGGCCATCAAATCCTGCAAGGCCTGCTTCCGGTCGAGCTTGCGGACGGGAACAATCTCCGCGCACGGTTCCCCGTGCTCCGTCAACACCACCGTTTGGCCGGCGTGAATGGCAGGGCGGATGACATTCGAGGTGTCACGGCGCAATTCGGTTAAAGTTGCAGTCATGCCATCAAAGTACACAAAATACACACTTTTGCAAGCAGGCTTGTCGGGATGGCTATTTACATCGTCACGTCCGAGAGTTTGCTGACATAACCGGCCGGCGATTGGCAAATGCAGTCCTCCCAATCATTCCTTGTTCGGTGGCTCCTCTGCTTTGATGAAACTGGGCACCTTTTCAATCTGTTTCCGCAATGCTTCCAGTTCGTGATGGGTATAGCGTTCGTGCACGTTGCTTTTGTGCCCGGACAGTTTCATCCGCACTTCCTTGGCCACACCCTGATTGGCCTGTTCGCTGATGGCCGTATGCCGGAAGCTGTGGTAACCCAACTCGAAAAACCGCCGCCCTTTGCCTTCCTTGCGCTCCAGAGCCTCGCCTTCGGTCACAATGCCCGCTTTGTGCATCAGTGAGCGAAATGCCGCGCTCAGTCCAAGCCGGCCGTTGAGCTTGCGCTTGGACAATGCGGGGAACAACGGTGCCTTGGCATTGTCGGATTTGATGGGCAGCTTGGTAATGTATTCGGCTACGTCCGGATGCAAGGGGTATTCCTCGGGGCGCCCACTGCCACTGCGCCGGGTTTTCTGCGGATGCAGAATGATGGACTGGCGCTCGGTGTTTATGTTCTCCCAGGTCAACCGCACAGCATCCCCCAGCCGCAGCCCATGGCATACTCCCAGCAAAATCATGCCCCGCCATTCAGTGTCTGCTTGTTCGAGGAGATTGGCGATCTGGTCGCGACTGAAAGTAGTCCGTGATTGCCGTTCCGCTGCCAGCAGATCCACTGCATCGGCGGGATTGGAGATTATCATACCCTGACGGCGAGCCAGATTAAACGGGATGCGGAGTGTTTTGACGGCCATGTTGGCTGTGCCGTTGGATTTGCCATCCTTCACTTGCTGATCTCGGAAGGCTGCAATATCCGAAGGCCGGATATTTCCCAAATTGGATTTGGCGCGATCCCCCAAAGATTTGATGAATTCCTGGACGATATAACGGTAGCGAGCGGTGGTTCCCTTGGCCTTGGTGACCTCTTTGCTCGTAATCCATTCCAGCAGGAATTTTTCAGTCGTGGCAAACTCAACCGGCCCCATGCCAGACCGCTGGGCAATGTCATTGACCACCTTGCGAGCCTGTGACTCGGTAAAATTTCCCTGCCTGGCCTGATCGGAGGAGGACTCCCATTCGAGGCAGATTCCCATGGCCTCGTCCCGTTTTGCTTTACCCGTACTCCGCTGAGCTCGGGTGCCATCCGGACGAGTGTAACAACACACCCACAATTTGCTGCCTGGTCGCTTGCGTAGACTTGCCATACCTAACAACAAAACTAACAACAACAGGTCTGCCAAGGCTATCAAAATGTGTCAGAAACCCTTTATTTCTGACATGTGTGAGGGTGGGTTACGAATCACAGGTTCGAACCCTGTATCGCGCACCATTCCTTATACAAAGTTGTTTTTTTGCGGATCAGCCTCCCATTTCCAGTTTGCAGATTCGGGTGCCCCCTTGTGATCACCAGGAACAGCGCTCCGGCGTTAGCGCGGTTCAAGAAATACTGTAGCCGAGCAGCCTTCCCTGCGCTTGATTTTGGTTGGCATCCCGCGCCCAGGGCGGGCTGGTGGAGTTCAGCTTATTGAAAAAGTAACCTTTTAACACTTGCCGCGTCTAGCCTCGTAACCAGATGATGCTGACGAAACAATCAAGTAGCCAGCGAGGTCGCGCCTTTGCTCCAAGTTTGCCGTGGTGGAACTGGGCGAGGCTGATTTTCCTTTTGACTGAAGTTTTTGGGGTTTTGAGCTTGGCTTCAAATCATCTCCGGGCGGGCGAATCACAACTGCCGGCTGCGCAACTCCGCTTGCGATTGGAACCGTCGGGAGACGCCAATTCGTCGGCTGGCGTCGGATTTGTTGAGATTTCCCCCATGGGCAAACCCGCCGGTCCAATGGGCGTGTTTGATGATCAAGGCAAGCCGGTTGCCTGGAGAATGCTTTGGTCGCCGCCGAATCAACCGGCGCTGCTGTGCTTTGATACGGCCAAACCGTCGAAAACTTATGATATTTGCTTCGGCCATGGTTTGCCGCCGGCTCCGGGCGGTTGGATTCCGCAAGCGGGGGTCTTGCTGGAGACGCGGCCCTGCGCCGAAAATCGGTTAGTCAAGCGCGCGCAAGCCAAGAATGCCACCCAAGTCGCGGAAATGATCGGCAGTGCCGGACCGGCTCAGGGGCGCAAATACGTTGCGGACATGCGCCGCAGCATCAATCCGTTCGGCCCCAGTTCGGACTACCTGGCCAGCTTCACCGGCTGGTTTCGCGTGGGGAAGGCGGGTGAATACGGCTTTGCAACTGATTCCAGCGGCCCGAGCATTCTATACGTGGATGGCCGGCGGGTGGCAGAGTGGCTCGGCATCCATCCGGCCAGATCCGGACGAAAAGCCCAACACAATGGCACCATTCAACTCCAACCGGGACTCCACTGCCTGCAATACCAGAATCTTCAGTTGGAGGGTAACAATGGTTGTGAGGTGGCCTGGAAACCGCCCGGGCGGGCGGAGTATGAATTGATCGGAGCCGGTGATTTTGCGCCCGTGGCCCGGTTTCACGTCACGCAATTGGTTTCCACCGTCCAGCCGGAGCAAATTTATTTCAACTGGCAAACGGAAGCGACGTGCGAATTTGGCGACATGATGGTTCTGCGCGTCCGTTTCTCGGCCGTGGACAACGGGCAGGCGCGGCAATACCGCTGGCAGTTCGATGATGGCAGCGCGGTCACCGGGAGCACCGTGCAACACACGTTTGTCCAGCCCGGTTTGCGTCAAATCACGCTCACGGGTTGGGCGCACGGTAAACTGATGGCCTCCAATACGGTTCACATTGTGGTGACCACCGATTGGGAGCAACCGGAAAGTGCCAGACGGCAGCAACGGTTGTTTCCGAAAATGAAGGAAGATTTGTTGCGGCAGGATTTTGGCAAAATGCCGGCGAACGACTTGGTCGTGCTGGCCGGGCTGGCGGAGCGCGCAAATGATCCGGTTTTATTGCGGCAGGTCGGCAAGTTCATGGTGGAGCGCGCCGGCGAATTTGCCACGCCGACCGCCGGCGCACTGTTTTATCGGCTCGGGCTGACCTTTGTCCATCAGGGTGACGACGGAGACACTCTCGCCAAAACCTGCTACCAACTGGCCATTGCGCCGGCCCGCGCGCGCGGCGGCTTGGCCGACAAGGCGCGGTTGCGGCTGGCGGAACTGTTGCTGGGCACCGCCGGCGAGCTG
>Ga0007882_10000039_pt1 | contig 74010 bp, 73 predicted proteins | sample CryBogCBH12Aug01_FD_71195 | JGI IMG/M metagenome (GOLD analysis project Ga0007882, IMG submission 71195) | Freshwater microbial communities from Crystal Bog, Wisconsin, USA - CBH12Aug09.1 | ecosystem: Environmental > Aquatic > Freshwater > Lake | place: Crystal Bog, Wisconsin, USA | collected... | reverse complement strand
AGAAGGTGTGCACCTTGCCGATGCTCTGGGGCCGGTCCCAGTCCCAGCGGTAGGTGTGGGCAGTCCCCTTCCCTTCCCGGACCTCCTCGGTCTCCCGCACCACCACGGGCACGGGGAGGAAGGGCCGCAGCTTCTCGGCGCAGCAGACCGGGCCGGCACCCGGGCCACCGCCGCCGTGGGGCGTGGAGAAGGTCTTGTGCAGGTTCAGGTGCATGACGTCCACGCCGAAGTCGCCGGGCCGCGCCAGTCCGATGAGCGCGTTCATGTTGGCGCCATCCATGTAGACCAGGGCGCCCACGCTGTGGAGCAGGTCGCTGATCTCCTTGAAGCGGTACTCGAAGACACCCACCGTGTTGGGGTTGGTGATCATGGCGCCGGCGATCTCGGGGCCCAGCTCCGCCACCAGGGTCTGCAGACCCTTGCGGACCTTGCCGCTGGTGGGGTCCGTGACGTCGGCGAAGCTGATGGTGCCGTCCGGCTGGGAGGGCAGCTCCACCACGTCATAGCCCGCCATGGCGGCGGTGGCGGGGTTGGTGCCGTGGCCACTGTCCGGGATGAGAATGACCCGGCGCTGGGCGCCCCGGGAGAGGTGGTAGGCGCGGATGAGCATCACGCCCGTCAGCTCGCCGGCGGCGCCGGCGCTGGGCTGGAGGGTGACGCCGGGCAGGCCCGTGATCTCCTGCAGCCAGGCCTGAAGGGTGTAGACCAGCTCCAGGTTGCCCTGCACCAGGGCTTCGGGCGCCATGGGGTGGCTGTCCGTGAAAGCGGGCAGCCCCGCCACCCTCTCGTTGAGGCGGGGGTTGTGCTTCATGGTGCAGGAGCCGAGGGGATAGATGCCATCGTCCACGCCGTAGTTCCACTTGGAGAGCCGGGTGAAGTGGCGGATGACATCCACCTCACTCACCTCCGGCAGGGCGTCGAAGCCGCCGCGCCGCAGGTGGCCGGGCCGGGTGTCCCGGGCCTCGGGCACGTCCAGCCGGGGCAGGTCCATGCCCCGCTTGCCGGGGACGGAGCGCTCGAAGATCAGGGGTTCACGCTGACGAAGGAACATGGCCATCTCCTCAGACGGTGGCGGGGACGCGGGCGAGGGTTTCGACGAGGCTCTCGATCATCGAGCGGCTGTGCAGCTCCGTGGCGCACCAGAGGATGCAGCCCTGGTACTCGGGGTAGTAGCGACCCAGGTCCAGGCCCGGGAGCAGGCTCTCCTGGAGGCAGGCGGCCTCCAGGGCCGAGTAGTCCCCGCGGTAGCGCAGCACGAACTCGTTGAAGAAGGGCTGGTCCTCCACCGCTTCCATCTCCGGCAGTTCCAGCATCCGCTGCCGCAGGAACTGGGCCTTGGCGGCATTCTGCGCCGCGAGCCCCTTCAGGCCGTCGGGGCCGGCCAGCTGCATGAAGATGTTGGCGCGCAGGGTCACCAGGCCCTGGTTCGAGCAGATGTTGCTCGTGGCCTTGTCCCGGCGGATGTGCTGCTCGCGGGCCGTGAGGGTCAGGACGTAGCCGAGCCGCTCCTGGAGGTCCTTGGCCTGCCCCACCACCCGGCCCGGGAGCTCCCGCTTGTGGGCGTCCCTCACCGCCAGGAAGCCCAGGAAGGGGCCGCCGAAGCTGGGCTTGTTGCCCAGGCTCATGGCCTCCCCGCAGGCCATGTCCGCTCCCACCCGGCCCGGTGCCTCCAGCCAGCCGAAGGCGAAGGCCTCCTGGGTGACGCTCACCAGCAGGGCGCCCGCGGCGTGGATGGGGCCGGCCAGGGCTGCCAGGTCCTCCACGGCGCCCAGGAAGTTGGGATACCCCACCAGCACCGCGGCCACGTCGCCGCTGAGCTTCGCCTGCAGGTCAGCCAGGTCCGTGACGCCATCCTTCAGGGCCACCTCGATCAGGTTGAGCTCCGCATGGGGCGCGAAGTTCGTCTGCAGGACCTCGCGATACAGCGGGTGCAGGCCGCGGCTCACCAGAACGGTGTGGCGCTTCTTGGCCACGCGCACGGCCATGAGGGCGGCTTCCACACAGGACGTCCCGCCGTCGTAGAGGCTGGCGTTGGTGACCTCAAGCCCGGTCAGGTCGCAGATCAGGGTCTGGTACTCGAAGAGGTGCTGCAGGGTGCCCTGGCTGATCTCAGGCTGGTAGGGCGTGTAGGCCGTGAACCACTCCTGGCGGCTCACGAGCGCGTCGATGGCCGAGGGCACGAAGTGGTCGTAAGCCCCGGCCCCGAGGAACTGGGCGCAGAAGCGGGTGTTCCGGTTGGCCATGGCCAGCATCTGCCAGGCCACCTCCTGCTCCGCGGACTGGGTGGGCAGCTCCAGCTCCCGCCGCAGGCGCAGCGGCTCGGGAATGCCCTTCAGCAGGGCCTCGGCGTCCGGCACGCCTATGGCGTCCAGCAGGGCTTGGTCCTCGACGGGGGATGAGGGCAGGTAGCGCATGGCGCCTCCAGGGAAGAACGGTTCAGTGGCTCTCTTCCGCCACGAGCTGCTCGTAGGCGGCGGCGTCCAGGAGCTCGGGGTTCAGCTCGCCCGCGAGGCGGATCTTGATGAGCCAGCCCTTGCCGAAGGCGTCCTCGTTGATGTACTCCGGGTGGGCCTCCAGCTCGCTGTTCAGCTCGATGACCTCGCCCGCGGACGGCAGGAAGATCTCCGCGACGGTCTTCACGGACTCCACCGTGCCGAACTCTTCGCCGGCTCCGAAGCTCTCGCCGACCTCGGGCAGGTCCACGAAGACCACGTCGCCCATGGCCTCCTGGGCGTAGCTGGTGATGCCCACCAGGGCGGTCCCGTCCCCCAGGGGCCGGAGGAACTCGTGGTTCCGCGTGTACTTCGTGTCAGCCGGATACATGGTGACCTCCATCGTTGGCCGGGCCGGCTTCGTGGCCGGCCGTGGGTTGGGGGGACTACTTCGCTCGCTTGTAGAAGGGGGTGGCCACGACCTCGGCCTCGCAGGCCTTGCCGCGGATCTCGATCTGGATGCGGGTGCCGACCTCGGCGGCGGCCAGGGGCACGTAGCAGAGCCCCAGGTTCACGCCGCAGGTGGTGCTGGGGGCGCCGCTGGTGACGTAGCCGGCCACCTGACCGTCCACCAGCACGTTCATGTGGTCCCGGGCAATGTCCCGCTTCTCCAGCATCCGGAAGCCGACCAGCTTGCGGGTCAGGCCCCGGGCCTTAGCCAGCAGCAGCTCGTCCCGACCCAGGAAGTAGCCCTTCTGCAGCTTGATGATCCAGCCCAGGTCGGCCTCCAGGGCGTTGGTGGTGTCGTCGATCTCGTGGCCGTAGAGGGCCATCTTGGCTTCCAGGCGCAGGGTGTTCCGGCAGCCCAGGCCCGTCGGCAGCAGACCCAGGGGCTGGCCCTGCGCCACCACGGCGTTCCAGACCGATTCCGTGCTGGCGGCGGGGCAGTAGATCTCGTAGCCGTCCTCCCCGGTGTAGCCCGTGCGGGAGATCATGACCGGCAGCCCCTGGAACTTCCCGAAGGCGAACCAGTAGTACTTGATCTCGGCGAGGTCGATGTCCACCAGGGGCTGCAGCACCTCCAGCGAGAGCGGGCCCTGGAGGGCGATCTGCCCCGTGGCGTCGCTCTCGTTGGTCACGGTGACCTGCCAGGCGGCCGCGTGCTCCAGCACCCAGGCGAAGTCCTTCTCGATGTTGGAGGCGTTCACCACCAGCAGGAACTCGTCGTCGCTGATCTTGTGGAGCAGCAGGTCGTCCACGAAGGTGCCGTTCTCGTAGAGGAAGGCGGTGTAGTGGATCTGGCCCTTGGCGAGGCGGGCCACGGCGTTCGGCGTGAGCCAGTCGAGGAAGGCCATGGCCTGGGGCCCCCGGACCCGGAGCTCCCCCATGTGGCTCACGTCGAAGAGGCCGACCTTGGTGCGCACGGCGAGGTGCTCCGCGAGGATGCCCTGCGGATACTGGACCGGCATGTCCCAGCCGCCGAAATCGACCATCTTGGCGCCGAGGGCCCGGTGGGCCGCGTTCAGGGGGGTCTGCTTCAGGTCGGACATGGGGGCTCCGTGGGAAGGGATCGGATCAGGGGTCCTACTCGGGGATGGGGAAGTGGCTGGTGAGCTCAAACACCTCGCGCTGGACCTGGGCCACGGCGGCCGCGTCGGCGCGGTTCCGGAGGGCGGTGTCGATCCACCCGGCGATGCGCTCCATCTCGGGCTCCTTCATGCCCCGGGTCGTCACCGCGGGCGCGCCGAGCCGGATGCCCGAGGGCTTCATGGGCGGGTTGGGATCGAAGGGGATCCCGTTCTTGTTCACCGTGATGCCGGCGTGGTCGAGGGTCTTCTCGGCCTCGTTGCCCATGATGCCCTGCCCGAACACGTCCACCAGGAGCAGGTGGTTGTCCGTGCCGCCGGAGACCACGCGCCAGCCCTTCCGGGTCAGGGCGGAGGCCAGGCAGGAGGCGTTGCGCAGCACCTGCTCCTGGTAGGTCTTGAACTCGGCTCGCAAAGCTTCCCCGAAGGCCACCCCCTTTGCAGCAATCACGTGCATCAGAGGCCCCCCCTGGACTCCGGGGAAGAGGGCACGATCCAGTTCCTTGGCGTACTTCTCCTTGCAGAGAACCAACCCGCCCCGGGGGCCCCGGAGGGTCTTGTGGGTGGTCGAGGTGACGAAGTCGGCGTGGGGCACGGGGCTGGGGTGCAGGCCCGTGGCCACCAGACCCGCGATGTGGGCCATATCCACCATCACCAGGGCACCCACCTCGTCCGCGATGGCGCGGAAGGCCGCGAAGTCGAAGATCCGGGGATAGGCCGAGGCCCCCACCACGATCATGCGGGGCTTGTGCTCCAGAGCCAGGCGCCGGACCTCGTCCATGTCCACCCGCTCGGTCTCCCGGCTCACGTGGTAGCCGATGAACTTGTAGAGCAGCCCGGAGCTGTTGAGCGGGTGCCCGTGGGTGAGGTGGCCGCCATGGGCCAGGTCGAGGCCCAGCACCGTGTCGCCGGGCTTCAGCACCGTGAAGTAGACCGCCATGTTGGCCTGGGCGCCGCTGTGGGGCTGCACGTTGGCGTGCTCGGCCCCGAACAGCTCCCTGGCGCGGGCGCGGGCCAGGTCCTCGACCCGGTCCATGTTCACGCAGCCGCCGTAGTAGCGCCGGCCCGGATAGCCTTCTGCGTACTTGTTCGCGAAGTGGGTGCCCATGGCCTGGAGGACCGGCAGGGAGGCGTAGTTCTCGGAGGCGATCAGCTCCAGGTTCTGGCGCTGGCGCACGACCTCCAGCTCCAGGGCCTCGGCGATGGCGGGGTCGGCCTGACTTAGTGCCTGGGGGATGCTCATCACAAAGCCTTTCTGCATGGGGCGGCAGCGGAGGTGGATCCTATCCTTGCCGGTGACTTGGGGGGGTCTGCCATGGGACGATTGCGACGTTAGGGTTGAGTTTGAGAAGAATAGATGAATACCAAAAGACGGATTATTCGATTTAGTGATTGATTTTGGTGTTCACTGTTGCCAGCAGCCCGCCCCGCCCTCCTGGGCCTCTGGACCTGAGGCTGCACCGGCCTGAAGAGGGCTGGCCGGGAAGGTCAGGCAGGCGCCTTGGCCAGCCAGCTGCCCACAGCGGCCAGGGTGGTCTCGATGCCGGTCCTGAGGGTGGGCTCCAGGACCGGGGCCCAGAAGGGCGAGTGCGGCCCGGGCAGCTGGGCCAGGGTGCCCTCCTGCGTGGCCTGGTCGTATCTCTCGGGAGAGCAGCCCCCCACGAACCAGTAGGTGTAGGGCGCGTTCCAGGCTTTCCCGTAGCGGCTGAAGTCCTCGCTGGCCCCCAGGGCCTGGGCTTCCACCAGCTGCGCCCCGAACTGCGCCCGGAAGGCCTCGCCGACCTGCCGCGTCACGTCCGCATCGTTCACGGTGAGGGGGAAGCTGCTGAGGTCCGTGAACTCCGGGTCCCGGGGCGCGTTCGAGGCCTGGGCCTCGGCGATGCAGACCCGCCGGATGGCCGCCAGCACATGGTCCCGGACCGCCGGGTCCGTGTTGCGGACATTCAGCTTGAGGACGGCCTCGGCGGGAATGATGTTCTCGGCCACTCCCGCGTGGAACTCGCCGACCGTGATCACGGACGAGGCCAGGGGCGAGACCTCCCGTGCCACGATGCCCTGGAGTCGGACCACAGCGGAGGCCGCCATGAGGATCGGGTCGATCGCGTTCTGCGGGAGGCCGCCATGGCCGCCCTTGCCGAAGAAACGGACCTGCAGGCTGTCCCCGGCCGTGAGGATCTGACCCGCCCGGACCCCGACCACGCCCGCCCGGTAGTTCATGAGGTGCTGCCCGAGGATGACATCAGGCCGGGGAAAGCGAGCCACCAGCCCATCGTCGAGCATCTTCTGGGACCCTTCCCCGGTCTCTTCCGCGGGCTGGAAGAGGACCATGACGGTGCCCTCCCAGGCCTCGCGCGCACCGGCCAGGACCGTCGAGGCGGCCAGGAGCCAGGAGACATGCATGTCATGGCCGCAGGCGTGGGACACGGGGACCGTCTCGCCCTTCGCGTTGACGCCCTTGCAGGTGCTGGCGTAGGGAACCCCGGTGGCCTCCTGGATCGGCAGGGCGTCCAGGTCCGCGCGCAGGAGCACGGTGGGTCCTTCGCCATTCCTCAGCAGGCCGACGACGCCCGTCCCGCCCACCTGCTCCGTGACCTCGAAGCCGGCTTCCCGGAGTTGGCCGGCCACGACACCGGCGGTCCTGACTTCCTGGTGGGAGAGCTCCGGGTGGTTGTGGAGATCCTTGTAGACGCTCTCAGCCAGGGGCAGGATCCGGTCGATCCCCGCGGTCAGCCGATTCACAAACGTAGTCATGCAGTTCCTCCATCGAGGTTGTTTCAGTCGGATGGCGACGGCTAGCTCAGCCGTGGGCTCCCTCGGCGAGCCAGGCGCCGAGCGCGGCCAGGCCCCCCTCGATGCCGGTTCTCAGCGTGGGTTCCAGGGCGGGTGCCCAGTAGGGGGAGTGCGGTCCCGGCAGCTGGGCCGTCGTGCCCTCCGCCAGGGCCCGGTCGTAGACGTCGAGCGCGGTGCCGCCGACGAACCAGAAGGCGTAGGGGGCCTTCCAGGCCGTGCCGAAGCGGCTGAAGTCCTCGCTCCCCCCCAGCGGCTGCATCTCGAAGACCCGGTCCCCGAAGGGGGCGCGAAAGGCCTCCGCGACTTTCTGGACCACCCCCGCATCGTTGCTGGTGAGGGGGAACTGGCTGATCAGCTCGAAGGCCGGCTCCTGCGGGGCATTGGACGCCTGGGCCTCCGCGATGCAGATGCGCCGGATGGAGGCCAGGACCCGCTCCCGCGTCGCCGCGTCCGTGTTGCGGACGTTCAGCGTGATGGTGGCCTCGGCGGGGATGATGTTCTCGGCCGTGCCCGCGTGGAACTCGCCGATGGTGATGACCGTCGAGACCAGGGGGGAGACCTCGCGGGCCACGATGCCCTGGAGTCGGACCACGGCATTGGCGGCCATGAGGATCGGATCGATGGCGTTCTGGGGCAGGCCGCCATGGCCGCCCTTGCCGAAGAACGTGACCTTGTAGCTGTCCGCCGCCGCGCAGAGCAGCCCGGCCCGGAGGCCGATCGCCCCGGCCCGGTAGTTCAGGAGGTGCTGCCCCAGGACCACCTCCGGCCGGGGAAACCGCTCCGTGAGCCCATCGTCGAGCATCGCCTGGGAACCGGCACCGATCTCCTCGGCCGGCTGGAAGAGCAGCAGCAGCGTGCCCTTCCAGGCGTCGCACGCCCCGGCCAGGACCGTCGCGGTGCCCAGGAGCCAGGCCGTATGGAGGTCATGGCCGCAGGCATGGGAGACGGGCACCCTCTCGCCCTTGGCGTTGGCGGCTTCCCGGGTGCTGGCGTAGGGCAGCCCGGTGAGCTCCCGGATGGGGAGGGCGTCCATGTCCGCCCGCATGGCCACCGTTGGGCCCGGGCCGTTGCGCAGGAGGCCCACGACCCCCGTGCCGCCCACCTTCTCCGTGACCTCGAACCCGGCCTCCCGGAGCTTGCGGGCCACGATCCCCGCGGTGCGGGTCTCCTGGAAGGACAGCTCGGGGTTGCGGTGGAGGTCCTGGTAGATGGCCTCGACCGTGGGGAGGATCGAATCAATCTCGGTGGACAGCGACTGGACGAAGTGGCTCATGGCCATGCTCCCTGCTCGAAGTCGGGGTTAACGGGGATCCAGGAAGCTAGAACTTCAGGCGGAGCCCCGCCGCGGCGGTCTCGTTCGAGTGGAAGGGCAGCCCGAAATTGGGCCCGCCCTTGGCGTAGACGCCCATGTAGGCTGCGTAGACATCAAGCCGCCTGGTGAGCTTGTAGTCGAGGATCCCGGAGGAGTAGGTGGTGTTGCCGGCGCTCTTGCCCGAGAGCGTCGCGGGCGCGCCGGAGTAGTCGTCCTGCTTCACGTAGTAGCAGCCCAGGAAGAGCGTCAGCTTGTTCGTGAAGTCATAGTTGCCACCGCCCCAGGAGACGTGCAGCTTCTTGGTGCCGGTGGCGTAGGGAGCGGCGTTCCAGCTGCCGACCACCTGGCCGAAGAGGCTGGTCAGGGCCTTGTCCTGGTCGGGATGGCTGGGGTTCTTGTAGCTCATCTCCTCGTAGCCGGCCTTCAGGGTCAGCGGGCCGACGGAATACTTCGCGGCGACCATGTAGGCGGACGTGTCGAAGGCGGAGCAGGAGATGGTCCCGAGCGCCTGGGTCCCGCCGGGGTTCGACACACTGAAGGCATCCTTGAAGCCGACGTAGCTGGCCTGGATGCCGAAGGCGCCATGCTCATAGCCGAGGTTCAGCTGGTAGCCCGTCTGGGCGCTGCTGGCTCCCGCGACACCGCCGAACTTGTAGAGGGCGCCCGCGTTCCAGTCCCCGACCTTCACCTTGTATTTGACGCTGCTGTCCACGCGGGAGTTGTCGGTGGCCCCGCCGCCACCGTAGGACCCGGAGAAGCCCAGGGGGCTGAACACCAGGGCGGTGAGCAGGGGGTCGTAGGGCACGAGGATATCGATCATGAGGCTGTTGTTGCGCCCGAAGGTCAGCGTGCCGTACTTGTCCGAGGCAAGGCCCACGTAGCTGGCGCGGTTGAAGAGCTGGCCGTCGACCGAGGAGTCCCCCGCCCAGTTGGGCCCGGTGAGCCGGTTCTGGGAGAGCCCCAGCGCCGAGTTGCCGGTGGTCCCGGCGTTGATCACGAACCCCGACTCCAGGACCAGGATGGCCTTCCAGTCCTCGGAGACCTTGAAGCTGCCCGCGATGCCCCAGCGGGACATGGAGAGGCCCCCGCTGATCATGCCCGTGGCGCGGGCCTTGCCGAACACGACCACGGGAGCCGTGTCGCAGACCAGGTTGGGATCGAAGTTGAGGCTGTGGGAGGTGGTGCCGACGCCGACGTCGATGGTGGCATACACGCCGACGTTGAGGTTGTCGGAGCCGAGGGAGAGCTCCTTGGCTGGGGTCTGGGCCAGCGCGGGCAGGCCGGCGCAGAGGGCCAGGACGGAGAGGGCGGAGCGGTTCATGGGGGTCTCCAGAAAAGAGAAAGGGGGGGGGTGTTTCAGCTTTCAGGCGAAGCGACTACTTCTTCAGGCTCGGAGCCAGGAAGAAGGACACAGCCGAGGCCGTGACGGCGGCGACGAGGCCGAAGCCGATGCTGTACTGGGCCGCGAGGTGGATGCTCTTGGTGCTCTGCAGCACCGCGCCGAAGATGGCCAGGTGGATGGCGATGCCGAAGGCGCCGCCCAGGGAGCTGCCCATCTTGAAGATGCCGCCCGCCAGGGCCGCCTTCTCCGCGGGGGCTTCCCCGATGGCCACGGTCGTGGCCGGCGTCATGAAGAGGCCGAGGCCCACGCCCAGGAAGGAGAGGCCGATGAACACGAGCGAGAAATAGACGGCGTTGCTCAGCACGAACGTGAGGGACAGGGGCACAACCAGGCCGATGAGGCACAGGCCGCCGAGCACCATGGGGAAGCGGGGGCCCATGCGCTGGCCGACCTTCTCGCCGACCCGCATGAGGGTGAGCACCGCCGTGGCATAGCCGAGCGTCAGCAGGCTGCCTTGCATGGCCGTCAGGCCCCGGCCCTTCTGGAGGTAGATCATGATCACCACCAGCACGCCCAGGAGCGAGTTGACAAACAGGTTGGCGATCACGGTGCCGGTGTAGGCGCGGCGGTTGAACAGCGACAGGTCCGCGATGGGTGAGGCGTGGCGCTTCTCGTTGGGGATGAAGACCGCCAGCATCACGCCGAAGAGCGCCAGGCAGCCGAGGGAGGTCGCGCTGCTCCAGCCCCATGCCTTGCCCTTGCTGATGAAGAGGTTCAGGGCCAGGAGGCCGATGATGAGGGCCGAGAAGCCGATCAGGTCGAAGGGGCGCTTCCCGGTGCTCACAGCCTTCCGCTCAGGCGCATTTCGCAGGAGGACGAAGGAGACCAGGATGCAGGGCACGGCCAGCAGGAAGGCCCAGCGCCAGCCCACATGGGTGGCCATGACGCCGCCGAAGAGGCTGGAGAAGCTGGCGCAGCCGGCGGTGGACAGGGACCAGTAGGTGATGGCCCGGGGGCGGTCCTCATCGTTGTAGTAGACCTTCACCAGGCCCAGGGTGGCGGGCATGACGATGGCTGCGGAGAGACCCAGGAAGAAGCGGCCAGCCACCAGGGGCCAGATGCTGGGCGCCAGACCGCAGAGGAGCGCACCGATCAGGCCGAGGGCGAGGCCGACCCGGGTCAGGCGCATCCGCCCGAACTGGTCGGCGAGGCCGCCCATGGGCATCATGCAGATGCCGGCCGTCAGACCGGCCATGCTGACCGCCAGGGAGAGGTTGGGGTCAGCCACGCCCAGGGCCAGGCCCAGATCCCGGGCGATGCTCGGCACCAGGGGGTTCATCGACAGGGCGAACAGCCAGTAGATGGACACGCCGATGCACATGCCAAACAGAACGCTGGGCGGACACTTGTAGGGCGTGGTCGGCGCGGCACCGAGCGGGGCAGGAGCGCTGCTCATTGTTGACTCCTTAGTATTCTATTTGGGCCAGACCGAGTCCGGACGAGGGAGACGCCCGGAGTGGACGCGGTCCAGGTCGACCGGGGCCCGAGGGGGAGGAAAATCCGTAAAAGACCTGTGGAGCGGTATTGAGGTGTTGGTAATCGTTGTGGGAAGTCTGCAGAATCCAAATGAACCAAAAAAGGCAGTTTTTTTGGTAGGCTGAACACCAAAAGTGTTCAACAACACCCGCGGAGGATCCGTGAAACTCCATCAGCTCCAGGCCTTCATGGCCGCCGTGGAAACCGGCAGCATCCGGGGCGCGGCCCGCAAGATGAACCTGTCCCAGTCGGCCCTCACCAAGGCCCTCCGGGAGCTGGAACTGGACCTGGACGCATCCCTGATCCATCGCAGCGTCCGTGGCATCCAGCTCACCGACGACGGCGCCCGCCTGCTGGCGCGCGCCAAGCTGATCGTCCGGCAGGCGGACCTGGCCCGCAGCGAGATCCGGCAGATGCAGGGGGTGGACGAGGGCTCCGTCTCCGTGGGCGTGACGCCGCTGATGGCCCTCACCGTGCTGCCCCATGCGGTGGCGGCCTTCCGCAAGACCTACAAGAACGTCCGGCTGCATGTGGTGGAGGGGCTGGAAGGCATCACCATCCCCGGCATCCGGCAGGGCAAGCTGGACTTCGGGATCATGATCATCGCCGGCGACCACGTGGGTGAGGACCTGACCTTCGAGCGCTGGTTCCGGGCCACGAACGCCGTGGTCATGCGCGAGAGCCACCCGCTGGCCCAGGCGAAAAAGCTTCGCGAGCTGGTGGACCTGGAGTGGCTCGCCACGAGCTTCGGAACCCACGGCCTCGGGACCAAGCTCATCGGCTACTTCAACGATGCCGGGCTGACCCCACCCGAGCGCCTGCTCCGCTGCGAGTCGGTCCTCTCGGCCCTGGCCATCGTCCGGAACTCCGACGTGGTGACCTTCATGCCGAGAGGCCTCCTGGACTGCCCGGAGACCAAGGGGATCCGTGCCGTCGACCTCAGCTCAGCCCCGCCCGACAGCTCCATCGGCATCATCACGAGATCCGACGTCCCCCTCTCGCCGGTGGCCAAGGCCTTCGCGGAGGTCATGAAAGACAAGACCGCCCGCTGGTGCGCCTCGGCGGCGGGCAGGAGGAGCTGCTCGGGGCACTTCCTCTAGAGGGAAGCGGAGGCTGAAAACAACAGCGCCTGGCGACGAGCCAGGCGCTGTTGTTTTCAGAGGAAGGGAACTGAGTGCCAGAGGCAACCCGCCCGGTTGGCCCCCAGTCCCTCAGGGCATGCCGATGAGGTCGTGGGCCACGCACTGGGGCTTGGCCGTGGCCATGGTCTTCACGTAGTCCAGGACCTTCACGCGGTAGGCGTCGGGGGTGTCTGTGAACTGGAGCTCAGCCTGCACCAGCCCCGACTGGGCCGCCTCGGCGCTGTCCACGCGGATGACCCTGGCCCCGGTGGAGCCCATGGACAGGGCCTGACTGACCAGCTCCAGGCCCTCGAGCCGGGAGTCGTCCACCAGGCCGCCGACGAAGGCCCGGGGGACCTGGATGCGGCAGCCGTCGGGGCCGAGGTTCAGCACGGTGACGTTGTCGTAGGACTGGCCGGCGAACTGGAAGCGGGCGCGGCACTCGCGCTTGACGAAGACTCGGGTCTTGCTGGGGATGCTCATCGGAAACTCCTGGGGTTGGCGGATGGCCAGTGGTGGGAAGGGTTCTTGGCGGGTCGGGTGTGCCGACAGCAGTTAGTTTCGGTCGCCCGATCCACCGGAGCCAACGGAATGAACTGATACTTGAGATCGAAATGTTTGATGGGGAGCCCCGTGGACACTCGCACGCTACTGACCTTCAGCACGGCCGCCCGCACCCTGAGCTTCACCAAGGCCGCAGCCACCCTCGGCTACGCGCAGTCGAGCGTGACCTCCCAGATGAAGACGCTGGAGGAGCAGCTGGGCTACCCGCTCTTCAACCGCGTGGGGAACCACCTGCAGCTCACGGAGCCCGGCCACCGGTTCCTGGTCTACGCGGAGCGCATCCTGGCGCTGACGGAAGAGGCCCTGACCGCCACCGAAGGCGAGTCGGAGGTGGGCACCGTGCGCTTCACGGCCCCGGAGTCCATCTGCACCTACCTGCTGCCGCCGGTGCTCAAGGCCTTCAACGCCGAGTTCCCCAAGGTCCGCATGCAGTTCGTGCCCGGCTACGCCCGGGACTTCAAGCGCCTGGTTCTGGAAGGAGCCATCGACTGCGCCGTCGTGCTGGAGGAGCCCTTCCCTTCCAAGACCCTGGCGGTAGAGAAGCTGCGGGACGAGGAGATCCTGATCCTGGCGGCCCCCACCCACCGCCTGGCCTCCGCCCAGGGCATCACGGCCCAGGACCTGGTGGGCGAGTCCGTGCTGCTCAAGGCCCTCGGTTGCAGCTATCGCAACCACTTCGAGCGGCAGCTCCTCGCGGCGGGAGCCCACGCGGGCAGCGGCCTGGAGTTCCAGACCGTGGAGACCATCAAGCGCTGCGTGGAAGTGGGCCTCGGCGTCGCCCCCCTGCCCCGGATGGCGGTGGCGGAGGACCTCCGCTCGGGCCGGATCGTGTCCCTGCCCTGGCGGGGCGAGCCCATCCGGATCTCGACCTTCCTGGTGTGGAACCCCCAGCGCCACCTGGGCTCCGCCGAGAGTGCCTTCCTGCAGCATGTGCGGAGGATGATCGGCGGCGCCCTCTAGCCGCGGCAACCAGTTCCCGCTGGCCCCGCCCGGCTCAGAACCGCTCAGCCCTGAGCTGCTCGAGGCGGCGGCGGAGCTCGTCGCGGCCCGCCCGGAAGCGCGCCCGCAGGTCGTCGGCGGTGAGGCTGGGATCATCACTGGCGGGATCGGGGATGGGCCAGTGCAGGCGCTCGGCCTTGCCCAGGATGAGCGGGCACACCTCCTCGGCGCAGAGGGTGATCACCAGGTCCACGGTGGCGGGATCGATGTCCTGGACGCTCTTGGAGGTGTGGGTGCTGGCGTCGATGCCCTGCTCCGCCAGGACCTCGATGGCATAGGGGTTCACGTGGCTGGGGCGGCTGCCGGCGCTCTGGATCCGCAGACCGGGGAAGAGCTGCCGGGCGATGCCCTCGCCCATCTGGGAGCGGGCGCTGTTGGCGACGCAGAGGAACAGGATGGAGCGGGTCATGGGGCGCCTCTTCTCTTGTCGGGCTCAACCGCCGGGCAGCAGGTGGTTCCTGAAACATCCTCAGGGCTGCCCGGGTACCACCTGGCCTTGAGCCAGAACGCCACCCCCACCAGGCTGATCAGCACGGGCACCTCCACGAGCGGGCCGATGACCGCCGCGAAGGCCGCCCCGTGGGCGATGCCGAAGGTGGCCACGGCCACGGCGATGGCCAGCTCGAAGTTGTTGCTGGCGGCCGTGAAGCTGAGCGTGGCGCTCTGCGGGTAGGAGGCCCCGGCCTGCTTCGACAGCCAGAAGCTCACGAAGAACATCACCACGAAGTAGATGAGCAGCGGCACCGCGATGCGGAGGACGTCCAGGGGCAGCTTCACGATGGTGTCGCCCTTGAGGCTGAACATCACCACGATGGTGAAGAGCAGCGCGATGAGGGTGAGTGGGCTGATCCTCGGCACGAAGACCCGGTGATACCAGTCCAGGCCCTTGAGCCTGCCCAGCGTGAAGCGGGTCAGGAACCCCGCGAGGAAGGGAATGCCCAGGTAGATGAACACGCTCTCGGCGATCTGCCCGATGGTGATGTGGACCACGGCCCCCTGCAGGCCCAATTTCGCCGGCAGCACCGTGGCGAAGAACCAGGCGTAGACGCTGAAGAACAGCACCTGGAAGATCGAGTTGAAGGCCACCAGCCCGGCGCAGTATTCCGTGTCGCCCTTGGCCAGGTCGTTCCACACGATCACCATCGCGATGCAGCGGGCCAGGCCGATGAGGATCAGGCCCAGCATGTATTCGGGCCTGTCCCGCAGGAAGAGGACCGCCAGGCCGAACATGAGCAGGGGCCCGATCACCCAGTTCTGGAGCAGGGACAGGCCCAGCACCTTCTTGTTCTGGAAGACCAGGTGCAGCTCCTCGTACTTCACCTTGGCCAGGGGCGGATACATCATGACGATGAGGCCCACGGCCAGGGGCACGCTGGTGGTGCCGACATTCCAGGCGTTGATGGCCCGGTTGAACCCGGGCACGGCGAAGCCCAGCAGGACCCCCAGGCCCATGGCCAGGAAGATCCACAGGGTGAGGTACCGGTCCAGGAAGGAGAGCCGTTTCGAATCGCTCATGGGAACCTCAGGCTCGCCTGGTGGCGGAGATGATCATGCTGGTGATGTAGTCCGACGGCTTCGTGCCCGCCGGAAGCAGACCCAGCAGGTGGTCGATGAGGGGGTCGTCCCCGGGCAGCATCGCCTCGATGGCCTCGCCCTTGGGGGTGAAGGCCCGGTCCACGAGGCCCGCGGCGGCCACCATGGCCTGCAGGTCCGCCAGGAGAGGGGCGCCCGCGATGCAGCCCACCAGGGCCATGACGCTCTCCTGGACAGCCTCGGGCAGGGGCCGCAGCAGCACCATGTCCGAGATGGACACCCGCCCCCCGGGCTTCAGCACCCGGGCGATCTCCCGCCAGACCCGGGGCTGGTCCGGGCTCAGGTTCAGCACGCAGTTGGAGAGCACCACGTCCACCGAGGCGTCCGGCAGGGGGATGGCCTCGATCTGGCCCTGGTGGAAGGTTACGTTGCCCAGGCCCGTGCGGCGCTTGAACTCAGCGGCATTGTGCCGGGCCTTGGCCAGCATCTCCCGCGTCATGTCCACGCCATGCACGTGGCCCTCGGCCCCGACCCGCTGGGCGGCCAGGAAGGCGTCCATGCCGGCCCCGCTGCCGAGGTCCAGCACGACCTCCCCGGGCTGCAGCTCCGCCAGGGCCGTGGGGTTGCCGCAGGAGAGGCCGAGGTTGGCCCCTTCCGGCAGCGAGGCCAGCTCCGCCTCGGAGTAGCCGACGCCGTGGGCGACCTCCCCGGACCGGCCGCCCCCACAGCAGCTCGACTGGGGGCCGCAGCAACCGCCAATGCTGGCGATCTGGCCATAGGCGTCCTGGATCTTGCGGTGGGTGGGGTGAGTGGTGGGTTCCATGGGTGCTCCTAGAGGCAGTTGGGGTCCTTGCAGCCGCCACCACCCGCACAGCAGTCCTGCCAGAGGTATTCCGTCAGGGCCTTGAGCTGCTCGAAGCGGGCCGCGTAGCGGATGGTGGTGCCCTGCCGGGTGGCGCTCAGGAGTCCGGCCTCGGTCAGCTCACCCAGGTGATGGCTCAGGGTCGACGCCGCCAGGTCGAGCTGGGTCTGGATCTGGCCGGCCGGGGTCCCTTCCCGCGCTCCCTGGACCACGGCCCGGAGGACCCGGAGCCGGCCCTGGTGGGCCAGCGCCTTGAGTTGCTTGGTGACGTGGGCGAGGGTGGGATCGGCGGAGGTCATGGGAGCATTATTCTATATTACCTGAATATTGAAAACTAGCCCGCCGTCAATGGCCAACCCGGGCCGCTCCAGCCCAGGTCCTTCGACCCGCCCCGATTCAGTTATAGGCGACCTTGACCTCGGGGGCCTCGTCGGCGGGATAGCGGGCGAAGGAGCCGCACCGCTCCCGGACGGCCCGGAAGCACTTGCCTCCGCCGCACCCCTGATAGCGCCCGCAGATGATGATGCCGATCTTGGCCATGGCTGCCTCCCTTCCCCGGTGGGGTGGACGGATGGTTCGCAGGAAGGGCTCAACCCGAATTCACCCACCTTGGGCCCACCTGGACCGCGCCGATTCCGGCCTAACGATACGCCTGCGGCCTCCGCCGAAAAATCAGACGGTCTGTGCCAGCCCACTGGAACCCGGCTGGAATGGGCCTCTCACCCCCGGATCAGCTGGCGCCGAAGCTCGGGGGCATCTGGGCGGCGACGACCTCGCCCCGGGCCGTGGGCTTGCCTCCGGACAGCACGGTGACCTCCACGACCACCTTGCGGCCCCGGATCTCCTTCACGCGGCCCCGGAGCTCGATCTCCGTATCGATGGGGGTCGGCGCCAGGTAGTCCACGTGCAGGGAGGCCGTGACGAAGCGGAAGGGCGGCAGGCTGTCCAGGGGCCGGTCCTCGTGCCGGTACATGGCGGCGGCGGCGGTGCCGGTGCTGTGGCAGTCCACCAGGGAGGCGATGAGGCCGCCGTAGACGAAGCCGGGGATGGCGGTGTGCTCCGGCCGGGGCATGTAGCGGGTCACGGACTCCTCGCCCTCCCACACCGTGCGGATCTGGTGGCCCAGCTCATTGAGGCGCCCGCACCCGTAGCAGTGGGCGACGTTTTCGGGATAGTGATCCTGGAAAACCGGGCTGGTCATGAGACCTCCGAGGGATTAATTTAGGTTGATTACATTAAGTTTAACTGCAACAGGCAAGGAGAGCCACCGGGACTATTCGCCGTCCTCGTGTTCCATGGCCGCCTCGCAGGCCAGGGCCACGGTGTGGGTGCCCTTCCACATGGCGTAGCGGCGATAGCCGCCGGAGAGATTGCGCACCCGGAAGCCATGCTGCGTCAGCAGGCGCGCCGCGATGTAGCCCCGCAGGCCCACCTGACAGAAGACAAGGTATTCGCTCTCCTTCGGCAGTGCGGCGAGACGCCCCCGCAGCTCATCCACGGGCAGACAGACGGAGCCCGGGATGGTGCCCTGGGCATGCTCCTGGGGCGTCCGGACATCCACCAGGAGCTGACCCTCGCCCAGGCTGGCGAGCTCCTCCGGCTCCCACAGGCGCAGGTCCCCCCGGAGCACGTTCGAGGCGACGAAGCCGGCCATGTTCACGGCATCCTTGGCGCTGCCGAAGGGCGGCGCGTAGCAGAGCTCCAGGTCCTCCAGGTCGAAGACCGTGAGGCCCGCCCGCTGGGCCACGGCGAGGACGTCGATGCGCTTGTCGACGCCAGCCACGCCCACGGCCTGGGCCCCGAGGATCCGCCCGTCCCCCGGCGCGAAGAGCAGCTTCAGCGTGATGGGATGGGCGCCGGGGTAGTAGGTGGCGTGGTCGGCGGGGTGCACGTAGATGCGCTGGTAAGGCAGCCCTTTGCGCTGCAGGGCGGCCTCCGAGAGTCCGGTCATGGCGAAGGTGAGGTCGAAGACCTTGCAGATGGCCGTGCCCTGGGTGGCCTTGTAGCGGCTGTCCCGCCCCAGGACCACCTCCGCGGCAATGCGCCCCTGGCGGTTGGCCGGGCCCGCCAGCGGGATCAGCGACTGCTCGCCGCTGACGAAGTCGCGGACCTCCACCGCGTCGCCCACGGCATAGATGTGGGGCTGGCTCGTGCGCATCCGGTCGTCCACGAGGACGCCGCCCGCGGGCCCGAGGGCCAGCCCCGCCTGGCGCGCCAGGCTGACTTCCGGCTTGACCCCCACGCACAGCACGACCAGGTCGCAGGCGATCGCGTCCCCGCTGTCCAGCTCGGCCACCAGCCCTTCCGCCGCTGCGAGGAAGCCCGCCACGGCCCGCCCCAGGCGCAGGTCCACCTGCTGGCGCCGCAGCTCCTCGTGCAGGGGGAAGGTCATCTCGGTGTCGGCCACCCCGAGGACATGGGGAAGCCGCTCCACCAGAGTGACCTCCAGGCCCCGGTGCCGGAACTGCTCGGCCAGCTCCAGGCCGATGTAGCCCGCCCCGACAATGAGGGCCTTGCGGACCGTCGGCTGCGCGGCGACTGCCAGGATGGCGTCCATGTCGCCCATGTTCCGGAGCGTGAAGATGCCCGGCAGGTCGATGCCTGGCACGGGCGGACGGATCGCCTCGGCCCCGGGGCTCAGGATCAGCGCGTCAAAGGGCTCGCGGACCTCCTCTCCGGTCACCAGGTTGCGGGCCGTCACCACCTGGGCTGCGGGGTCGATGGCGAGCACCTCCGTCTGCACCCGCACGTCGATCTCGAAGCGGGCCTTGAGGCTGGCCGGGGTCTGCAGCAGCAGCCGCGCCCGGTCGGTGATGACCCCGCCGATGTGATAGGGCAGGCCACAGTTGGCGAAGGAGACATAGGGCCCGCGCTCGAACACCACGATGCTGGCGGTCTCGGACAGCCGCCGGGCCCGGGCGGCCGCGCTGGCCCCACCGGCGACGCCGCCGACAATCACGATGCGAGGGGCCTGGAGCATGAGGTTCCTTTTCGGGTGCGCGAGAGAGCCTTCAGGGCAGGATCGGGATGGCTGACATTCCTACTTCTTCGTGAGCCACTCACTCAGCTGGGCGCCGGTGCTGAAGGCGCCCACGTGGCGGCGGAGCTCCTTGCCCTTGGCGTTGAGGACCAGCAGCGTGGGGTAGCCCTCCACCTTGAAGCGCATGGCAAGGCCCATGTTCTCAGCCAGGGGACGGCGGTCCTTCGTCTCGGTCAGGAGGGAGACCGGGATGACCTTGCCGAGGGCCTGCTGGGCTTCGGCGCTCGGGAAGATGTTGGTCTTCAGGTACTGGCAGGGCGGGCACCACTCGGCCCAGACATCGACAAAGATCAGCTTGCCCTCCTTGGCGGCCCGCTTCTGCGCGACCGCGAGGTCATACTCCCAGCCCACCGGTGCCGAGGCCAACAGAGGCAGTGCGCTGAGCAGCAGGGCCGAAAGCAGTCGCATGGATTCTCCCTGGCCGACAACGTCTCGTCTCGGCACCCCTCGATTCTAATGTATTCCTGTATAGTTAATAATTGTTTTCTTTTTCGGATTTCCCGAACTGTCGCGCGAAGCTAGGCACGGCCAAGGAGCATTCCAATGACTACCACCCCCAGTCCCTCGGATTTCTGGGACCAGCGCTTCAGCGAGGCCGGCTGGGCCTACGGCACCGCCCCCAATGACTTCCTCCGGGCCGAGGCGGGCCAGCTGCCGCCGGGCCCGGTGCTCTGCCTGGCGGAAGGCGAGGGGCGCAACGCGGTCCATCTGGCGGGTCTGGGGCATCGGGTGGAGGCTGTGGATCAGTCCGAAGCCGGCCTCGCCAAGACCCGGCTGCTGGCCGCCGAGCGTGGGGTCGAGGTGCGGACCACCCGCGCCGACCTCGCGGTGTTCGACCTGGGCCAGAGCCGCTGGCAGGGCATCGTATCCATCTTCGTGCACCTGCCCAGCCCCCTCCGCCAGCGTGTCCACGCCCAGGTGGTGGCCGCCCTGGCGCCGGGAGGGGTCCTGCTCTTCGAGGCCTATGCCCCGGCGCAGCTGAGCCTGGGGACCGGCGGTCCCCGGGAGCTGGCGCTCCTCGGCTCCCTGGCGGAGCTGACCGAGGAGTTCAGCGGCCTCGAGCTGCTGGTCGCCCGGGAGGTGCAGCGGGAGGTCCAGGAGGGGAAGTACCACCGGGGACCGAGCGCGGTCGTCCAGATCGTGGCCCGGAAGCCCGCCCAGGCCACCAAGGGCTGAGGGTCTAGCGCAGCGCCCGGCGCAGCTCCGCGGCGATGGCTTCCGGCGAGACCCCCTGGGGCAGCCTGGCCACCAGGCGGCCATCCGGGGCGATGACGTAGAGCTCGGCACTGTGGTCCACCGCGTATTGCCCGGAGGCATCCGCCGCCTGCCGGGCGTAGACGACGCCGTAGCGCCGCGCCAGGGCCTCCAGCTCGGCGGGGGAGCCGGTCACGCCCCGGAGCTGCGGGTGGATGGCGCTCACGTAGGCCTTGAGTGCGACCGGCGTGTCGCGCTCCGGGTCCACGGAGATGAGGATCCCGGCCACCCGCACCCGCTCCTCGGGCCTGAGCTGCTGGAAGGCGGCGGCCTCATCCATGAGCGCCGTGGGACAGACCCCCGGGCAGGCGGTGTAGCCGAAGAAGAGCAGCACCACCCTGCCCCGCAGGTCCTGGAGCGCCAGCGGTCCGTCCGCGGACTGGAGGGTGAAGTCGCCGCCCGGGGGCAGGCCCGCCGCTCCCGTCGTCCGGCTCAACGAGAAGAGCCCCAGCAGGACCAGTCCGGCCACGAAGGCCAGCGCAATCAGGCTGCGGCGGGAGGCGGGCACGGCAACACTCAGGCGGGCGAGGCTGGGGCCCTGCGGACCAGGGCCTCGCGGATGGGCAGGTTCACCAGCGCCGCCGCCAGGGCGAGGGCCATGTCCGCGTACCACATCCACTGGTAGCTGCCCATGCGGGTGATGGCCAGGCCGCCCAGGTAGGCGCCGAAGAAGGCCCCGGTCTGATGGCTGAGCAGGGTCAGGCCGAACAGGGTGGCGAGGTAGCGCACCCCGAAGAGCTTGCTGACGATGCCCGCGGTGGGCGGCACCGTGGCCAGCCAGGTGAAGCCCAGGGCCATGGCGAATACGTAGAAGGTCAGGGCGCCCTTCGGGGCCGCCAGGTAGACCGCGATCATCACGGCCCGCAGGCCATACATCCAGAAGAGGATGAACTTGCTGCGGTAGCGCTGCACGCACCAGCCCGCGAAGAGGCTGCCGGCGATGTTGGCCAGGCCGATGATCGCCAGGGACCAGCTGGCCACCTGGGGCGGCAGGCCGCAGAGGGTGACCTCCCCCGGCAGGTGGGTGACCAGGAAGGCGATGTGGAAGCCGCAGGTGAAGAAGCCTGCGTGCAGCAGCAGGTAGCTGCGGTCGTCCAGGGCCTCCACCACCGCCGTCCAGACCCCCTTGTCCTCGGGGCCATAGTGCACGGGGGCCAGGCCCGGCCGCTTCCGTAGCAGCGCCGTCAGCGGCAGGGCGGACAGGGTCATCAGGGCCAGGGACACCATGGCGCCCACCCAGCCGAAGACCAGGATCAGCCTCTGCAGGAGCGGCGCGAACAGGAACTGGCCGAAGGACCCGCCCGCGTTGATGATGCCGGAGACCATGCCCCGCTTTTCGGCCGGCACCCGCTGGGCGGACGCGCCGATCAGCACCGAGAAGCTGCCCGCGCCGGACCCGGCGGCCGACAGGATGCCCAGCGTCAGAATCAGCCCCCAGGACTGCTTCATGAAGGGTGTCAGGGCGCTGCCCAGGGCCAGGAGCAGGATGCCCCCCGCCAGGACCCGCGCGGGCCCGTGGCGGTCCGCCACCGCCCCGGCCAGGGGCTGCACGGCGCCCCAGACGAACTGTCCGATGGCCATGGCCAGGGAGATGGTGGCGATGCCCAGCCCCGTGGAGGCGTTGAGCGGTGCCACGAAGAGCCCCTGGGACTGCCGCGCCCCCATGGTCACCATGAGGATCGCGGCGGCCACCAGCGTCACCAGCCAATAGGCCCGGGGATGCTGGGAATCGGTGGCAGTCATGGCGGGGCCTCGGGGCGCAGGGGTTGGCGTTGCGACAGGGATGCCTCCAGGGGAGCCCAGGCCCCCGGGCAGGTCAAGCGAACATCCATGTCCGGGAACCAAGTAGGCTACTAGGCGTTCCCATGACTCCGGAGGGTCCCCGATGAAGTTGGTCCAGCATGAGCCCCTGCGCTTGGCCGCGGCCCGCCTGCTGGGGGGCGCCGGGGCCAGGGAAGGCGACGCCCGCATCGTGGCGGACCACCTGGTGGACTCGAACCTCTCGGGCCACGACAGCCACGGGGTGGGGATGATCCCCCACTACGTCCGGGCCATCGCCGCCGGGCTGCTGGCTCCCAGGGCCCAGGCCACCGTGGAGGACGCCGGCGGGGCGATCCTCTCGGTGGATGGCCGCAACGGCTTCGGCCAGGTGGTGGCCCGCACGGGGACGGCCGTGGGCATGGCGCGAGCCCGGACCACGGGCATCGCCCTGGTGGCGCTGCGGGGGGCCTTCCACATCGGCCGCATCGGCACCTACGCCGAGCAGGCCGCAGCCGAAGGCATCGCCTCCATCCACTTCGTCAACGTCGTGGGCCATGCCCCCCTGGTGGCCCCCTTCCGGGGCAGCGACGCGCGCTTCGCCACCAACCCCTTCTGCGTGGCGGTCCCGGCGGCGGCGGACCACCCGGCCGTGGTGCTGGACTTCGCCACGAGCCTGGTGGCGCTGGGCAAGGTGCGGGTGGCCCTCAACAAGGGGGAGACCCTGCCCGAGGGCACGCTCATCGACTCCACGGGCCAGGGCACCACGGATCCCGCGGTGATGTACTCGGATCCAAGAGGCGCCATCCTGCCCTTCGGCCTGCACAAGGGCTACGGACTGGCCTTCCTCTGCGAGCTCCTGGCAGGGGCCTTCACGGGCGGCGGCACGGTCTCGACGGTCCCCTACGAGACGGACCGCATCACCAACAACATGCTCTCGATCTTCATCGATCCGGCGCAGCTGCCGGGCGCGGGCGGCCTGGAGGCCCAGGTGGCCGCCGCCATCGAGCACGTCAAAGCGTCGCCCCCCGCGGACCCGGACCTGCCCGTGCTAGTGGCCGGGGAACCCGAGCTGGCCCACCGCGCCCAGCGCCGGGCCGAGGGCATCCCCATCGACCCCACCACCTGGGACCAGCTGGTCCAGGCGGGCACCGCCGTGGGCATCGACTTCGCCCCCTGAGGCATCCAAACAGGTGCCCAGGAGGGCACCGTCCATGTTTCCCGTCCGCAGCACAGGCTCCGCCCGTCGCGCTCCCGAGGACCCTGGGCGCTGGCTCGGGGTGGTGACCTACCTCTATCCGGACCAGCACACCCTGGAGGAGCTCGTCCGGCTGGAAGCCACTTCGGACCCGCCCCGGAGCTTCGCAACAGCCGAGGCGGCGGCTGAGGCGGCGGAGACCTGGGGGCGGGCCTACCGGGTCTCGGACCGGACGGAGGTCCTCACCGGCATCTACGGCGGCGAGTCCTGATCCAACCCTGGTGGATTTCTGTGACAATTTCCTGTCGCGACGCTTTTTTATTGAATATTCTATGGCGTCAATGAAATTCAGACTTATTGTGGGGTTCTCCGGTCACCCGGGAGGATCCATGTCAGGCACGACCACACCTCAGCTTCAGCTGTCCCTCGACTTCGCCGAGCGCCTGGTCCGCCACCTGCGGGAGGCGGCCGGCGGGATCGACGGCGCCTTCCTCCTGCGGGACGCCGACAAGCTCCGCGCGGAGATCGACGCGCAGTTCTACCAGACGCCGCCTGAGCACTGAGGTCCCCTGCGGACTGCAGCCCGCCTCTGCGGCTCCGGCCACGGGAGTGGGAAGCTGCCACGGATCATCGAGTAGCCAGAAAGGACACGCGGCCAGCCATGGTTCGACTCCCCTTCCACCCGGCCATCAACCCCTTCCCCGTCTTCACGATCCTGCTGGCCACCGGCTGCCTCTTCATGGCGCTGATCCGGCCCGAGGCGGAGCGCGACGAGTGGGTCCACCGGGCCTGGCTGCTCCTGCTGACCGGGCTGGCGCTCGTGCCCTTCGTGCTGCTGACGGGCCGCACCTGGAGCCTGAGCATGGGGCTCTGGCCCCGGCTGGTCCCCTGGCCCACGGAGCAGGCCGCCAATGGCCTGCTGCGGCTGCATGTGCTCGGAGCCAGCCTGTCCACCGCCCTGATCCTGCTCTCGACCTATGCCGTCTGGCGCTACCGCCGGGCCCGTGCCTCCCTCTGGCTGGTGTTCGTCCTCGTGCTGGGTGCGGCGGTGCTGACCGGCTATACCGCCCACATCGGCGGGGCGATGGCCTTCGGGGAACCGGGCGTCGAGACCGATTCCTGAAAAGACCAGCCGCGCCTTCGCATGGGCTGGCTGACATCTGCCACGAAATGTCCCCCTTTTGAATAATTGTTAACTAATTTAATTTTATTACTTGACAATAACAAAATACCAAGTAATCCTGGATGCCTGCGGTTTCCTCCTTGCCGTCGCCCAGCCACCCAGGTCCCCATGTTGCTCTCGCCCCCAGCTCAGCCCGGATTCGTCAGCCTCGTGGGCGCCGGCCCGGGCCACCCTGATCTGATCACGGTCCGCGGCTTACGGGCCCTTGCGGCAGCCGAGGTCATCCTGCCGGACGCCCTGCTGGACCCCAGCTTCGCAAAGCTGTTCACCCCGGCGGCCCAGGTCATCCCCGTGGGCAAGCGCTGTGGCCGGGAGAGTGCGCGCCAGGCCGACATCCACCACCTGCTCATCGAGCACGCCCGGGCCGGGCGCCGCGTGGTGCGGCTCAAGGGCGGCGATCCCCTGATCTTCGCCCGGGGCAGCGAGGAGGCCCTGGCCCTGGAGGCTGCGGGCATCCCCTTCGAGGTCATCCCGGGCGTCAGCGCCCTGCAGGCCGCCGCGGCCGCGGTCGGCTTCCCCCTCACCCACCGCGAGGTCAGCCGCCGGATCACGGTCCTGGAGGGCCATCACCTCCCGGACTCCGAGGCCGCTTGGCGGGACCTGGCGGCCGCCGGAGGCACCCTGGCCGTCTACATGGGGACCCGCACACTGCGGGACCTCGCCCGGCGCCTGCTGGAGCACGGTGCGGCGCCCGACTTGCCCCTGGTCCTGGTGGAGCAGGCCCAATGTCCAGGCCAGACCAGCACCTTCTCCACCCTGGCCACCGCCGCAACCGGCGCCCTCCAGCCCCGCACCGATGGTCCCGGAATCATCTTCATCGGCGAGACCCTCCACCACCGCTTCCACCCTTCGCAGGATTTTTCCCATGAGTCTGCTGCCCCTGTTTCTGGATCTCCGCGGGAAGCGCGTGCTCGTGGTGGGCGCCGGGAGCGTCGCGCAGGCTAAGGTGCGGGCCCTCCGCCCCACGGGCTGCCACCTGCGCGTCGTGGCCCTGGCCTTCTCCGAGGCATTTCTGACCGAGGTCTCGGGCCTGGAAGCCGAGCTTCATGACCGGGCCTTCCTCCCGGCCGACCTGGAGGGCGTCCACCTGGTCATCAGCGCCACCAACGACCCCGCCGCCAATGCTGTCATCGCCGCCCACGCCCGGGCCCTGGGCCTCTGGGTCAACGCCGTGGATGACGCCGCCTCCTGTGACGCACTCTTCCCCAGCATCCTGCGCCGGGGTCCCTTCGTGGCCGCCATCTCCACCGAGGGCGCCTTCGCGGGCCTGAGCCGCGCGGTGCGGGAAGCCCTGGAGGCCCTGGTGCCGGACGAGGCCCTCCCCGAGTTCGAGGCCCTGGTGCAGGTACGCCGGGAGCTGAAGCGGGCCCTGCCAGATCCCACGCAGCGCGCCGAGGTGCTCCACGCCCTCCTTCGCCAGCTCCAGCAGCACGTCCTGCCCACCGAGGTGCGCCCATGACACTCAGCCCCGTTGAAGCCCTGAAGGCCGGTTCCCGGCACCTGCGCGGCACCCTGGAGGCGGAGCTTGCCAGCCCGGACCCCTCCTTCTCCAAGGACAGCCAGACCCTGGTGAAGTTTCACGGCTTCTATCAGCAGAAGGAGCGGGGTGCCGCAGACAAGCCGCCGGTGCTGATGCTGCGCGGCCGCATCCCCGGGGGACGCCTCTCCGCGGCGCAGTATCTGGCCTGGGACGCGCTCTCGGACCGCTATGGGGACTCGACCCTGCGGCTCACCTCCCGCCAGAGCCTCGAGCTGCACGGCGTCCTGAAGGGCGACGTCAAGGCCACGCTGCAGGGCCTCCACGCCGCGCTGCAGACCACCAAGGGCGCCTGCGGCGATGTGGTCCGCACCGTGACCCAGGCGCCCAATCCCTGGCTGCGGCCGGACCTGGCGCAGCTGGATGCGGTGGTGGACCGCCTCGCCACGCACTTCCAGGCGGTCTCCAATGCCTACGCGGAGATCTGGCTGGATGGGGAACGCGTCGATCCCGAGCGCGAGCAGGAGACGCTGCTCGGCGCCACCTACCTGCCCCGCAAGTTCAAGTTCAGCGTCACCGTGGCGGGCGAGAACCTGGTGGACCTCTACACCAACGACCTGGGCCTGGCCGCCACCTTCGACGCCACTGGCCTGCTCGAGGGCTTCTTCGTCACCGCCGGCGGTGGCATGGGCATGACCCACGGGGACGCCACCACCTTCCCCCGAGTGGCGGACGTGCTCGGCTGGATCCCGGCGGCAGCCCTGCTCCCCGTGGCCGAGGCCGCGGTGAGCACCTTCAGGGAAGAGGGCAACCGGGAGGACCGCAAGCGGGCCCGCCTGAAGTACGTCATCGCCCGCAAGGGCCGGGCCTGGTTCCAGGCCGCCGTGGAGGCCCGCGCCGGGGTCAGCTTCGAGGCGCGCCCCCTGCCCGCCTGGCGGACCTCGCCGGTGCTGGGCTGGCTGGACCGCACCGACGGCACCCTGGCCCTGGGCCTGTCCATCTCCGGGGGCCGCATCGCGGGGTCCCTGAAGGCCACGCTGCGCGAGGTCGCGGCGACCTTCCAACCTGGCCTGCAGCTGAGCCCCGACCAGGACCTGATCCTCCTGGGCCTCCGGCGCGAGGACCGCGCGGCGGTGGAGGCCCTCTTCGCCCGCCACGGCCAGCCCCTGAGGGCCCCGGATCCCCTGGCCTCCCGCGCCATGGCCTGCGTGGCCCTGCCCCTCTGCGGCATGGCCTTGACCGAGGGGGAGCGGGCGCTCCCGGGCTTCCTGGACTTGCTCCGCGGCGCCCTGGAACGGCAGGGCCTGAAGGACCGCAGCCTGGTCTTCCGGGTGACGGGCTGCGCCAACGGCTGCGCCCGCCCCTACACCGCGGAGCTGGCGCTTGTGGGCCAGACCAGCAGCAGCTACGCCCTGTATGTCGGCGGCGACCCCGAGGGCACGCGCCTCGCCTTCCCGGTGCTCCACAAGCTGGCGCCCGCAGACTTCCCCCAGGCCCTGGACCGGCTCTTTGCGGCCTGGACCCAGGCGGACCCTGCCACGCCATTCGGGGACTTCGCGGCAGACCTCGGGGCCGAGGCACTGAAGCGGCTGCTGGACGCCGCCCCGGAGCGTCCATGACGGCGACCTTTCCCCTGCCGCCCGCGGGCCTCGACTCCCAGGCCCTGGTCCAGTGGGCTGCGGCCACCTTCGGCCCGGAGCTGGCCCTGGCCTGCAGCGCCGGCGTGGAGGACAGCGCGCTGGTCCACCTGGCCGCCCAGACCGGACACCCCGTGCGGGTCTTCCTGCTGGACACCGGTCGCCTCCATCCGGAGACCCACGAGACCTATGACCGGCTGCGGCAGCGCTACCCGGGACTCTGCTTCGAGGCCTACTCCCCCGAGGCCACCGAGGTCGAGGCGCTGGTGGCGTCCCAGGGGCTGTTCGGCTTCCGGGAGGGCCTCGCGGAGCGCCATGCCTGCTGCGAGGTGCGAAAGCTGCGCCCCCTCCGGCGCGCCCTGGCGGGCTCGCGGGCCTGGCTCACGGGCCTACGCCGCGAGCAGAGCCCCACCCGGTCGGAGCTCCAACCTGCGGAGCCCGATGGCGGCAGCCCTGGGCGCCTTAAGATCGCCCCCCTCCTCGACTGGAGCCACGCGCAGGTCTGGGCCTTTGTCCGGGCCCACGACATCCCCACCCACCCGCTCCACGCTGCGGGCTTCCCGTCCATCGGATGCGCCCCCTGCACCCGGGCCATCCAGCCTGGCGAGGACCTGCGCGCAGGCCGCTGGTGGTGGGAACAGCCCGAGCACAAAGAGTGCGGCCTCCACCACCGACCCAGCCAGGGACGACCATGACCCAGACCCTCACCCACCTCGAAGCCCTGGAGTCCGAGGCCATCCATATTCTCCGGGAGGTGGCCGGCCAGTGCCAGAACCCGGCCCTCCTCTTCAGCGGCGGCAAGGACAGCCTCGTCCTCCTGCGACTGGCAGAGAAGGCCTTCCGGCCCGGCCGCTTCCCCTTCCCCCTGGTGCACATTGACACCGGGCACAACTATCCCGAGGTCATCACCTTCCGGGACCAGCGGGCCGAGGAGCTGGGCGAGCGGCTGATCGTCCGCAGCCTCGAGGACAGCATCGCCCAGGGGCGCATCGTCCTCCGCAGCCCCGGCGAGAGCCGCAACCGCCACCAGAGTGTGACCCTGCTGGACACCGTGGAGGAGTTCAAGTTCGACTGCCTCATCGGCGGCGCCCGGCGGGACGAGGAGAAGGCCCGGGCCAAGGAGCGCATCTTCAGCTTCCGGGACGACTTCGGCCAGTGGGACCCCAAGAACCAGCGCCCGGAGCTGTGGAACCTCTACAACGCCCGCATCCATCCCGGCGAGCACATCCGCGCCTTCCCCATCTCCAACTGGACCGAGTTGGATGTGTGGCAATACATCGAGGAGGAGGGCCTGGAGCTGCCCTCCATCTACTTCGCCCACGAGCGTGAAGTCGTGGTGCTGGGCGGCGGCGCCCTGCTGCCGGTGACCCCCCTGACCCCGGTACCTGAGGGCGCGGTGTCCGTCCGGATGAGCGTCCGCTTCCGCACCGTGGGCGACATCAGCTGCACGGCCCCGGTCCCCAGCACCGCCCGGACCCTGGCGGCCATTGTCAAGGAGACGGCCACCACGGAGATCACCGAGCGCGGGGCCACGCGCCTGGATGACCAGACCAGCGAGGCCTCCATGGAACAGCGCAAGAAGGAGGGCTACTTCTGATGAGCCACGACACGATCGTCGATAACGGCCTGCTCCGCTTCCTCACCTGCGGCAGCGTGGACGACGGCAAGAGCACCCTCATCGGCCGCCTGCTCTACGACAGCAAGGCCATCCTGGCGGACGCCCTGGATGCTCTGGCGATTTCCAGCCGCAAGCGGGGCCTGGAGGAAGTGGATCTCTCCCTCCTGACCGACGGCCTCTCCGCCGAGCGGGAGCAGGGCATCACCATCGATGTGGCCTACCGCTACTTCAGCACCGGCACCCGCAAATACATTCTCGCCGACGCCCCGGGCCACGAGCAATACACCCGCAACATGGTGACCGGCGCCTCCACGGCGGACCTAGCCATCGTGCTCATCGACGCCCGCAAGGGGGTCCTGCCCCAGACCCGCCGCCACCTGACGCTGGCCCACGTGATGGGAGTCCGCCACGTGGTGGTCGCCATCAACAAGATGGACCTGGTGGGCTACGACGAAGCCACCTACCAGCGCATCCGCGCGGCGGTGGAGCCCCTGGCCGCCAAGCTGGGGGTCGCCGACCTCCAGTTCATCCCGCTGTCGGCGCTCAAGGGCGACATGGTGGTGGACCGGGGCGAGCACCTCGACTGGTACGAGGGCCCCACCCTGATGGCCTTCCTGGAGGGCCTCGAGCTGGGCCAGGAGGACCTGGACGCCCCCTTCCGCTTCCCGGTGCAGCTGGTGTGCCGGCCCCGCACCGAAGCGCTCCTCGACTACCGAGGCTACCAGGGCCGCATCGAGAGCGGCTCCGTGGCCCGGGGCGACGTGGTCACCATCCTGCCTTCGGGCGTCCGCACCACGGTGCGCCGAGTCGAATTCTTCGGGCGCGACCTGCTCCGGGGCGTCGTGGGCCAGAGCGTGACCCTGCACCTGACGGACGAGGTGGACGTGAGCCGGGGCGACCTCATCGCGGGCAGCGTCGAGGCGCCGGCCCGGACCCGGGACCTGAACGCCACTCTCTGCTGGTTCAGCGAGCGCCCCCTGGACCCCATGAGCCGGCTGATCCTGCGCCACGGCACCCGGGAGGTTCGGGCCAAGGTGACGGAGGTTCTGGGCCGCCTGGACCTCCAGACCCTGGAGTCCGTGCCCGCCGAGGACCTGACCATGAACGACATCGCCACCGTGAGCCTGCGGCTCCAGCAGCCCATCGCCGCGGACCCGCATAGCTGGGTGCGCAGCGGGGGGTGTTTCATCCTCATCGACGAGGCCACCAACGCCACGGTGGCCGCCGGGCTGGTGCTTGCCCAGGAGACCTACTGAGCCGTTCCCTTCCCCCTGAAAAGGAGTCGCCATGACCCACTGTCGATGCACCTCTGAGCCCGCTGCCCCGAATCCAACCCAACGCTTCGTCGACCTGACAAGGAACCACCCATGAACGCCCTGCTCCGCACCCTCCTGCTCCTCGCCACCCTCGGCACCGCCCTCCAGGCCCAGGAGGTAAAGCTTCTCAACGTCTCCTACGACCCCACCCGCGAGCTCTACCAGGCCATCAACCCGGCCTTTGCCGCCCAGTGGAAGGCCAAGACCGGCCAGACCGTCACCATCTCCCAGTCGCATGGCGGCTCGGGCAAGCAGGCCCGCTCCGTGATCGACGGCCTCCCTGCGGATGTCGTGACCCTGGCCCTGGCCCACGACATCGACGCCCTCGCCACCCAGCGCCAGCTGCTGGCCAAGGACTGGCAGCAGCGCCTGCCCCAGAACAGCTCGCCCTACGTCTCCACGGTGGTCTTTCTGGTTCGGGCAGGGAATCCCAAAGGCATCCGCGACTGGAACGACCTGCTCAAGCCCGGCGTCCAAATCATCACGCCGAACCCCAAGACCAGCGGCGGCGCTCGGTGGAACTACCTGGCAGCCTGGGGCCAGGCCCTGAAGCAGAGCGGCGGCTCCGAGGCCAGGGCTCGGACCTACGTCACGGAGCTCTTCAAACGGGTGCCGGTGCTGGACAGCGGGGCCCGCGGCGCCACCACCACCTTCGTGGAGCGCGGCCTGGGAGATGTCCTGCTGGCCTGGGAGAACGAGGCCCTGCTGGTGACTGAGGGGCTCGGCAAGGGCAAGTTCCAGATCGTGATCCCCTCCGTGAGCATCCTGGCTGAGCCCTCCATCGCCTGGGTGGACAAGATGGTCCAGAAGAAGGGCACCGCCGCCGTGGCCAAGGCCTACCTGGAGTTCCTCTACACGCCCGAGGCCCAGGCGATCATCGCCCAGAACGGCTTCCGCCCCACGGACCCCAAGGCCCTCAAGGCCGCCGGGGCCAAGTTCCCGAAGCTGAAGCTGTTCACGATCGCAGATCCCTTTGGCGGCTGGGACCGGGCCCACGAGGCCCACTTCAAGGACGGCGGCACCTTCGACCAGATCGCAGCCCAGAAGTGAGTTCCCTGTGACCTTCACCCGCCGTCCGGGCTTCGCCCTCAGCACAGGCATCACCCTGCTGGGCACCAGCCTCATGATCCTGCTGCCTCTGGCGGCGCTGGCCCTCAAGGCCCTGCACGCCAGGCCCGGGACCTTCGCGGCGGTGTTCAGCAACCCGCGGGTCCAGACGGCCTGCCTGTTCAGCCTGGGGTCCGCCCTCGCGGCGGCCCTCTTCAACCTGGTCTGGGGCACCCTCATCGCCTGGGTGCTGGTGCGGTATCCCTTCCCGGGCCGCCGCCTGGTGGATGCCCTGGTGGACCTGCCCTTCGCCCTCCCCACGGCGGTGGCCGGACTCACGCTGTCCTCCCTCTATGGACCCAAGGGCTGGATCGGCCAGCTACTGTCCTTCCCCGCTGTCTACAACCGCACCGGGGTGGTGCTGGCCCTGAGCTTCGTGAGCCTGCCCTTCATGGTGCGCAGCCTCCAGCCGGTCCTCGAGGAGCTCCCCCGGGAGATGGAGGAGGCCGCCGCCTGCCTGGGCGCCTCCCGCTGGGCCACCCTGCGCCGGGTGGTGCTGCCCCAGCTGCTGCCAGCCATCCTCAGCGGCTTCGCACTCTCCTTCGCCCGGGCCGTGGGGGAGTACGGCAGCGTGGTGTTCGTCTCCGGCAACCTGCCTTTCAAGACCGAGATCGCCCCGCTGCTCATCGTGGTGAAGCTGGAGCAGTACGACTACGACGGGGCGGTGGCCCTGGCCGTGATCATGCTCGGGATCTCACTCCTGGTGCTGGCCGGCATCCACCTGCTCCACCGCCGCTTCGGGGAGGCCCGCCGCTATGTCTGACCTCCGCTTCCCAGCCGATGGGGTGGCCGAGCCCCGCTGGCTGCGCTTGTCCCTGACCGCCGTCACCGTCGTCTTCATGGCGGTGTTCCTGCTGCTGCCCCTCGTGAACATCTTCCACTCCGCCCTCTCGGAAGGGTGGCGCGTCTTCCTGGCCAGCCTCCAGGATCCGAACGCGGCGGCGGCGATCCGCCTGAGCCTGCTGAGCACCTTCTGGGCCGTGCTCCTCAGCGGCGTCTTCGGGCTGGCTGCCGCCTGGCTGCTGGGCCGGCACCGGATCCCCGGCCACGGGCTCTGGGTGGCGGTGCTAGACCTGCCCTTCGCCATCTCCCCCGTGGTGGCCGGGCTGATGTTCGTGCTGCTCTGTGGGTTGGACGGCTGGTTCGGCCCCTGGCTCGACCGCCACAACACCCAGATCATCTTCGCCAAGCCGGGCATCATCCTGGCCACGGCCTTCGTCACCTTCCCATTCGTGGCCCGGGAGCTGCTGCCCCTGGTGCAGGCCCTGGGATCCGAGTCCGAGGAGGCTGCCCGGCTGCTGGGCGCCAGCCCCCTGCAGACCTTCTGGCGGGTCACCCTGCCGGCCCTCAAGTGGGGCCTGCTCTACGGCGTGATCCTCTGCGCCAGCCGGGCCATGGGCGAGTTCGGCGCGGTCAGCGTCGTCAGCGGCCACATCCGCGGCGAGACCATGACCTTGCCCCTGCACATCGAGGCCACCTACAACGAATACCAGTTCGGGGCCGCCTTCGCCTGCGCCACGCTGCTGAGCCTCATGGCCCTGGTGAGCCTCGCCCTGAAGTCCTTCGTCGCCTGGCGGGCCCGCCGGGACCGGGAGTCCGCATGAGCATCGAAGTCCGCAACCTGTCCAAGCGCCTGGGCGGCAAGACCATCCTGGACCGCGTGAGCCTGGACATCCCTGAGGGCAGCCTAGTGGCGCTCCTAGGCCCCAGCGGCTCGGGCAAGACCACCCTCCTGCGCGTGATCGCGGGTCTCGAGACGCCCGACCAGGGCGAGGTACTGGTCCGGGGCGAGGCCACCACGGTCCGGCGCCCCCAGGACCGGAACGTCGGCTTCGTGTTCCAGCACTACGCCTTGTTTCCCCACATGAGCGTCCGACAGAATGTCGCCTTCGGCCTGGAGGTCAAGCCCCGGGCCCAGCGGCCCACCCGGGAGATCATCCGGGCCCGCGTGGACGAGCTGCTCCAGCTCATCCAGATGGACAGCTACGGGCACCGCCTGCCCTCGGAGCTGAGCGGCGGCCAGCGGCAACGCGTGGCCCTGGCCCGGGCCCTGGCCGTGGAGCCCAGTGTCCTGCTGCTGGACGAGCCCTTCGGTGCCCTGGATGCCCAGGTGCGCGCCGAGCTGCGCCAGTGGCTGCGCCGCCTGCATGATGTCTCGAAGGTCACGACGGTGCTGGTCACCCATGACCAGGAGGAGGCCATGGAGGTCGCCGACACCGTGGCGGTCATGAACCGCGCCCGTATCGAGCAGGTGGGTCACCCCCGGGAGATCTACGACCACCCCGCCACGGCCTTCGTGGCCCGGTTCGTGGGCCAGATGAACCAGCTCCACCAGGTTGAGGAAGGCACCGCTTTTGCGCGGCCCCACGACATGGAGCTGAGCCGGGAGGCGGGCCAGGGTGAGGCCGCCCTGGTCAGCAGGCTGGTGGCCGTCGGCCCCTACGTCCGCCTCCGCCTGACGCTCCCCACGGGCCTCGAGGTGGAGGCCCACGTGACCCGGGAGCGCCTGGCGGCCCTCCAGCTCGAGGAGGGCTGCCAGGTCTACGTCCGACCGAACCGGGTCCAGGTCTTCTCGGCGGACTACAGCATCTGAGGCCAGGACAAGCTCAGAGGGGCACTCCTGTCAGCTGGCGGCTTCCTCCCCCAGGCCGCCATCCCCTTCGGTCTGGCGGTTGACGGAGCTGAGGACCGCCTGCAGGGAGGCCTCCAGGATGTCCGCGTGGCGGCCAACGCCGTAGCGGCAGGAGCCGTCCGAGGTCCGGAGCAGCACGTAGGCGATGGCCTCGGCGCTCTCGCCGCGGCCCAGGGCGTGCTCACTGTAGTCCGACACGTGGATGTCCAGGTCGAAGGCCTTCTGGAAGCCGTGCAGGAAGGCGTCGATGGGACCGTTGCCCTCGGCCTGGATCACCACCGGCCGGCCCGCGTCCAGGACCTTGGCGGTCATGCGGCACTGGTCCCGGGACAGGCGGTGGGTCTCGTAGTCCACGAGCTCGAAGCGCCCCATGCCGAGATACTCGCGCTCGAAGGCCTGGAACACCTGGTCCGAGGAGAGCTCTTCGCCAGTGCGGTCCGTGATGCGCTGCACCACCTGGCTGAACTCCTGGGCCAGGGCCTTGGGCACCGCGAAGCCGTGGTCCTGCTCCAGCAGGAAGGCCACGCCGCCCTTGCCGGACTGGCTGTTGATGCGGATGATGGGCTCGTACTGGCGCCCCACGTCCGCGGGATCGATGGGCAGGTAGGGCACTTCCCAGTAGGGGTTCTGCTCCTGCTTCAGGGCCTCGAGGCCCTTGCGGATGGCGTCCTGGTGGGAGCCGCTGAAGGCCGTGAAGACCAGCTCCCCGGCGTAGGGGTGGCGCGCCGGCACCGGCAGGCGGTTGCAGTGCTCCGCCACCTTCACCAGGGCCGGGAGGTTGCTGAGGTCCAGGCCGGGATCGATGCCCTGGGTGTAGAGGTTCAGGGCCACGGTGACCACGTCCACGTTGCCGGTGCGCTCGCCGTTGCCGAACAGGGTGCCCTCCACGCGGTCCGCGCCCGCCAGCAGGGCCAGCTCCGTGGCGGCCACGGAGCAGCCGCGGTCGTTGTGGGTGTGGATGCTGATGAGGGCCTGGTCCCGGTGCCGGAGGTGGCGGTGCACCCACTCGATCTGGTCCGCGTAGCGGTTGGCGGTGGTCATCTCCACCGTGGCGGGCAGGTTGAGGATGACCTTCTCGCCCGGGGCCGGGGCCCAGGTCTCGATGACCGCGTCGCAGACCTCGGTGGCGTAGTCCACCTCGGTGGCGGAGAAGCTCTCGGGGGAATACTCCAGGATGACCCGGCTGCCGCTGAGGGCCTTGGCGGCCTCCTTGACCCACTGGGTGCCCTGGATGGCCAGGTCCTTCACCGCGGCCTTGTCCAGACCGAAGACCACCCGGCGCTGCAGCGTGGAAGTCGAGTTGTAGAGGTGCAGGATGACGCTGGGAGCTCCCTGCACCGCCTCCACCGTGCGGTCGATGAGGCTCTGCCGGGCCTGGGTGAGCACCTGGATGGTCACGCCCTCGGGGATGCGGTGCTCCTCGATGAGCTGACGTACGAAGTCGAAGTCCGTCTGGGAGGCGGCCGGGAAGCCCACCTCGATCTCCCGGAAGCCCATCTTCACCAAGGTCTCGAACATGAGGAGCTTGCGGTCGGACCCCATGGGCTCGATGAGGGCCTGGTTGCCGTCCCGGAGGTCCACGCTGCACCACATGGGCGCGGCGGTGATCTCCTGGTCGGGCCAGGACCGCTGAGGCAGGTCGACGGTGGGCACGGGGCGGTAGCGGTGGGCTTGCATGGGGTCCTCCAGAGGGGTTGGGCTGGCAAGGTGGGGGTAGATGCGAAAAACCCCCTCCGGGATCAGCGGAGAGGGTTTGATGAGCTTCGGTGCGTGTTTTCCGCCTGCTCTCAGTCCTCCCCGGTGCCGCTAAGCAGCAGGGCCAGGAGCAGGTTCAGAGACAGGGTTTTGGGCATGAGGTGATCAGTGTCACAAAAGGAATGCGCTCCGTCAAGGGGGTGGCTGGTTCAAGCGCCCCGGAAGCGGACCACCTCGCCGTCCTGCTCGCGCTGGAGCAGGCCCCGGTGCTCCAGGTAGAAGAGGTGGGCCAGGCACTCCCCCATGGCGAAGAGGGTCTGGAACGGGTCAGTGATGGGCCGCTCGAAGACCACCGGGATGAGCTCCGCCGCCGTCTGGGGCCGGGCGGCACAGGCCACCTGCAGGGCCGCGCAGCGGGCCCCGTGGTGGGCCTTGAGCTGCTCGATCCGGGTGGGCAGGCCCTGGAAGGGCACGCCGTGGGAAGGCAGCACCAGGGTCCCAGCGGGCAGCACCGCCAGGCGGTCGAGGGAGTCGAGGAACAGGCCCAGGGGGTCGCTCTCCGGGATGGCGGCGAAGGCGCTCACGTTGGTGGAGATGCGCGGCAGCAGCATGTCCCCGGAGATCAGGACGCCCGCCTCGGCGCAGTGGAGGCTGGCGTGGTCCGGCGAGTGGCCCTGCCCGCAGAGCACCCGCCAGTCGCGGCCGCCGATGCGGAGGTGCTCGTCCTCGCGGATGGGCTGGAAGGTGGCCGGCAGCGACGGCGCGCCCAGGCGGTAGAGGTTGCTGCCCATGGCCCGGGTCTGCAGGCGCCCCTCCTCCAGGCCGTGGAGGCGGAAGAAGGCCTGGGTGGCCTCCGGCGCGAAGCCGGCGATGCCGTGGAAGAAGAGCTGGGCCGTGGCGTATTCGCCGAAGGTCATCCAGAGGGGCGCGCCGGTCAGCTCCTGGAGCCAGCCCGCGAGGCCCAGATGATCCGGGTGGAAGTGGGTGGCGATGACCCGGTGCAGCCGGTGGCCTTCGAGCAGCCGCGCCCAGGCCGCCTTGGCCTCGGGCGTGGCGATGCCCGTGTCCACGGCGGTCCAGGCGTCCCCATCCCGCAGCAGCCAGAGGTTCACGTGGCCGAGGGGCGTGGGGATGGGCATGCGCACCCAGAGGATGCCGGGCGCCACCTCGAGGGCGGTACCGGGTTCCGGGGGCTGGAGCGTGGTGAGGCGCATGCGGTGGGGACCTCGCAGAAGCTGCTGACTTTGATCATGGTACGATTGCCCAGCCCCCCCGCGCCCAACAACCGCGCCGGGCCACTGCCGGCGCCGCTCTGCCGTCCCCGCGGCGCCTTTCCTCCCGGGCCTGCCTCTTTCAGGAAGCGACCATGAGCCGGTACTGGAGTGCCATCGTCCGCGGGCTGACCCCCTACGTGCCCGGCGAGCAGCCGAAGCTGGCGCAGCTGGTCAAGCTGAACACCAACGAGAACCCCTATGGCCCGTCGCCCAGGGCTCTGGAGGCCATCCGGGCCGCCACCGCCGACACGCTGCGTCTCTATCCGGATCCCGAGAGCGAGGACCTGAAGGCCACCCTGGCAACCCACTTCGGCCTGCGGCCCAGCCAGGTCTTCGTGGGCAACGGCTCCGACGAGGTGCTGGCCCACGCCTTCCTCGGGCTCCTGAGCCACGAGCTCCCCCTCTGGTTCCCGGACATCACCTACAGCTTCTACCCGGTCTACTGCGGGCTCTACGGACTCCAGTCGAGGCTCGTGCCCCTCGCCGCGGACTACGCGATCCGGGCCGAGGACTACCTGCCGGGGCCCGGCGGCCGGGCGGGCGCCATCATCTTCCCGAACCCCAACGCGCCCACGGGCCACGCCCTGCCCCTGGCCGAGGTCGAGCGCATCGTGGCGGGCAATCCGGACGCGGTGGTGGTGGTGGATGAGGCCTACGTGGACTTCGGCGCCGAGAGCGCCATCCCCCTGGTGGAGCGCCATCCGAACCTGCTCGTGGTGCAGACCTTCTCCAAGAGCCGCTCCCTGGCGGGCCTGCGGGTGGGCTTCGCCGTGGGCCACCCGGAGCTCATCGAGGCCCTGGAGCGGGTCAAGAACAGCTTCAACTCCTACCCCCTCGACCGCCTGGCCCAGGCGGGTGCCGTGGCCTCGGTCCAGGACGACGCCTACTTCCAGGCCACCCGCCGCCAGGTGATGGCCACGCGGGAGACCCTCGTGGCCCAGCTGACCGCCCTCGACTTCGAGGTGATCCCCTCCGCCGCCAACTTCATCTTCGCCCGCCACCCCGCCCGCAGCGGCGCCGACCTCGCCCAGGCCCTGCGCGCCCGGGCCATCATCGTCCGCCACTTCAACAAGCCCCGCATCGCCGACCACCTCCGCATCACCATTGGCACCGACCGCCAGTGTCAGAGCCTGGTGGAGGCCCTCACCGAGCTCCTGCGCGGGTGAGTGGCCGCGCAAGTCCCCGACCGCGGCGTCCGGCTCAGTCCGCGGCCTTCAGCAGCTCCTCGAGGTAGGGCTTCCAGACGGCGGCCTGGGTGAGAGTCTGGTGGCCGATGGTTCTGGGGTCGGCGGGCACCAGGACGGAGCGGCCCTTGGGGACCCGGGCCACGAGCTTGTCCATGACGCCGAGCTCGGCGGGGTTGATGAGGTCGTCCGCGAAGTTGACCGCCACCAGGCGGGCCTGGATGCGGCCCAGGTCCGGCTCGGGGTTGTAGTCCCAGGAGGACTCGAACCAGTAGAGGGTGTCGTTGGCGTCGAGGGTCTTGAGGGCCGCAGCGGCCAGGCGGTCGTAGAGGGCCGCAGCCTGCTCGCGCGTGGGGGCCTGGCTCTGCAGCCGCAGGGGGCTGTCCGTCATGAGCGTGAAGATCGGGTAGGACCGGGTCCAATGGCTGGGGGGTGTCGGGTAGTCCCCGCCCTTCCAGTCCGGGTCCTGGCGGATGGACTCGGTGAGCAGCCGCCGCCACAGGAGGTTCCGGCCGGCGATCGGGGTGGGCTGGCTGGCGATGGGGAGGAGGGCATCCATCAGGTCGGGGTAGCGCTCGCCCCACATCCAGGTCTGCATGCCGCCCATGGAGGTGCCCAGCACCAGCCGCAGGTGGTTGATGCCCAGGCCCTCGGTGACGAGCAGGTGCTGGGCCGTCACCACGTCCTGGTAGCCATAGCGGGGAAAGCGGGCGCGCAGGCCGTCACTGGGCTTGCTGGAGCCGCCCCGGCCGAGGCCGTCCGGCAGGATCAGGTAGAAGCGGGTGGCGTCCAGGGGCTGGCCGGGCCCGAACAGCTCGCCGGCGAGGCTGGGCGAGAGGAAGCTCTTGCCGGTGCCGGTGGTGCCGTGCAGCAGCAGGACCGCGTTGACCACCCGACCGCTGGCGTCCCGCTCGGGGCGGCCCAGGGTCGTGTAGTGCAGGCGCAGCTCGGGCAGCACCTCGCCCGTCTGGAAGCGGAAGTTCCGGGCGACGAAGTCCCCTTCCCGCTGCTCCGGGGCGCCGGGCGCCGCCTGGACCGGCAGGGCCATCAGGGCCATCAGGGCCGCGAGGAAACTGGTCAGGAGCAGGGTCTTCATGGGGACCTCGGGGCTTCGGGACAGCAAGGATGGGCGGTGGGCTCGACCGCCTACTCTAGTCTGCCCCGCCGGAAAGGCCAGGAGCAAAGTCGCCCATCGGCCTGCCCCAGGTTGCCCCCGGACAGGCCGATGTCAGCTCAGGACCCTGCGGGAGAGGTCAGCGCCGCCAGCCCGGAGTCAGGCCGCGACCACCGCCACGCGGGGCGCTCCAGTGGCCACCGGTGCCGTAGTGGGTCACGCCGTTCCAGCGACCGCCGCCCCAGGTGCCCCGGATCATCCAGCCCGGCCGGCCGTAGTGGCCGGTGAAGCCGTACCAGTGGCCCAGGCCGATGCCCCACCAGGCGTAGTAGCGGGGACCGTAGAACCCGAAGTAGGGCCTGGGACCCCAGCCCCAGAGCCAGGGCGCGATGACCCAGCACCAGCCCGCCTCGGGGTAATACACATACATGCTTGGGGTTCCGCCATCCGGAGGCGTGTGGGTGTAGGTGTCGCCGTAGGGCATCCAGACCCAGCCGTACTGCTCGGTGTAGACCCACTGGCCGCCAGCCTCACGCTTCTCGGGGACTGGCTGGGGCGCGGGAGCGGGGGGATCCGGACGCACCGCCGGGGGCGGCGGCGGCGGGTCCTTGGGGGCTGGCGCGGAGGGTCGGGCATCAGCCGGTTCCCGGGACTCGGCCGGGGGCGGGACCCGCTCCGGCTGCTGGGCGCTGAGGCCCAGGGAGCTGCTGGCTAGCATCGCGAGGACGGCGAGGGTGGCTTTCAGGGGTCGCATGGTTGCACCTCCACTCAACTTGGACCCGGTTACGGGTGAATGGTTACATCCCTTAGGTGCCGGCTCAGAGCGGTGGGTTCAGCAGATACTTCTCGCTGCTCAAGTCCACGGTCTCGGTCTTGCTGCCCTTGGGACCCCGGATGGTGACCGTGTGGCGGCCCCGGGCGACCTGGACGCTGCTGCCGTCGCTCTCGATCCCCGCGTCCTGGCCGTCCACCAGCACCTTGCCGCTGCCCGGGTGGGTGTCCACCGTCAGGGTGGCCAGCTCAGGCACGGTGAGGGCGGCGGTCTGGCCGGCGGTGATGCTGACCTCGCGGCTGTCCTTGTAGAAGTAGCGGGCGCTGGCCAGCTCCACCTTGTGGCGCCCGGGGGGGAGCGGGGCCTTGGCCCCGGGGCTCAGCTCACCCAGGTCCTTGCCGTCGACCTTGACCCGCACGGCGAAGCCTCCGGCCAGCTTCAGGGCCCCGGGAGCGCTGGGATCCAGGGGCGGCTCCTGCCGCGTCCCGGCGGTGGTGGCTTCCTTCAGTTCGAAGACGCGGCCTCCGGGCACCTCGCCAAGGCCGAAGTCCAGGGCGAAGCCCAGCCTGCCCGAAGTGAGCGTCAGGCGGTGCGCCTGACCCTGGTTCCAGCGCAGCTTCAGGGGGGTGGTGCCCTCCTGGAGCTTCTCGTCCAGCACCACCGTGGCGCCCTGGGGGACCGAGTCCACCAGCTCCTCGGTGACGATGGCCTGCAGCCGGAAGGTGGGCGGGGCCTCGCCGGGCTTGAACGCGTAGGTCAGGGGCTGGTGGCCCTTCAGCTCCAGGCGCAGCCTGTCCCCGGCGCTCAGAGGCTGGTTCAGGGGCGTGTTGCCCACGGCCAGGTCGTTCATGAAGACCTTGGCGCCCGGGGGGGTGGAGTCGATCTGCAGGCGGGTGCCCTTCTTCCCGGCGAGGAGGAACCAGCCCCCGCCGACCGCCACCACCAGGGCCAGGGCCGCGATCCAGGGCCAGCTCGGCTTCCGGCGCGGGGCCGTGGGCACCACCATGGTCTCGTCGAAGGAGGTCGACACGATCTCCGGCATGGGCGGCTCGCCGCTCAGATGCATGAGGCCCAGCACCTCGCGCCGGTCCTCCTTGCCCAGGTCCACCACGGCGTTCAGCAGGTCCCGCATGAAGGCCGTGCAGGTGGGATGACGCTCCTCGGGGCGCTTGGCCAGCACCTTGGCGAAGACGCGGTGCCAGCCTTCGGGCAGCAGGCCCAGCACCGGCGGCTGGATCTCCACGGGTGGCTCGTTGACGATGCGGTAGAGGATGGTGTTGATGGAGGTGCCCGGGAAGGGCGACTGGCCGCTCATCAGCTCGAAGACCAGCACCCCGAAGCTGAAGATGTCCGAGCGGCTGTCCACGGTCCCCTCGCGGATCTGCTCGGGGCTGGCGTAGCTGGGCGTGCCCAGGAAGGTGCCGGTCTGGGTCAGGCTGGCGTCCTCCCGCTTGGCGATGCCGAAGTCCATGAGCTTGGGGCGGCCATCCTCCCCCACCATCACGTTGCCGGGCTTCACGTCCCGGTGGACGATCCCCTTGGCATGGGCGTGGTCCAGGGCGTCCGCCAAGCCCACGGCGATCCGCAGCTTCTCCTTGAGGCCGAGCGCCGGGCCGTTCCGGATGATCCCGTCCAGGGGCTTGCCGGGCACGAACTCCATGGCCAGGAAGGGGCCGTAGCCCTCTTCCTCGCCCACGTCATAGATGGCCACGATGCCCGGGTGGTTCAGCAACCCGGAGACCTCCGCCTCCCGCTGGAAGCGCATGAGGTATTCGTGCTGGTCTGCCTGGGTCCGGACCGCGTCGAGCTTCATGAGCTTGACGGCCACCTTCCGCTTGATGCGGGGGTCCTCGGCCAGCACCACGCTCCCCATCGCGCCCGACCCCAGCAGCCGCAGGACGTGGTAGCGCCCGATCATCTTGGGGTAGTTGGGGAGGTCTGGGTCGGCCATGGTGCAATCCTACCGGATGGCATCGGACACCAGGCGACGGAATGTTAGGATTTTCCTGGATTTTCCTAGGACTCCTGGCAGAATAAAGGTGTCCCTGGGCGGGGACCTTTGGGGGTTTATTCCGTGATGGAACTCGTCAGAACCTTCGTGCTGGCTACCTACTTCGTGCTGCTCAGCATCCTGAGCATCTACGGAGCCCACCGGCTCTGGATCCTGGTGCTCTACTATCGCCACAAGAAGGACGTGCCCCAGCCTCAGGGCGACGCGAACTACCTGCCCATGGTCACGGTGCAGCTGGCGGTGTTCAACGAAATGAACGTCATCGAGCGCCTCATGGACTATGTCGTCAAGATGGACTGGCCCAAGGAGAAGCTCGAGATCCAGGTGCTGGACGACTCCACGGACGAGACGGTCAAGGTGGCCAGTGCCGTCGTGGATCGCTACAAGGCCCTGGGCTTCGACATCCACTACCTCCACCGGACGGACCGCACGGGCTTCAAGGCCGGGGCCCTGTCCGAGGGCCTCAAGGTCGCCAAGGGCGAGCTGGTGGCCATGTTCGACGCCGACTTCCTGCCCACGGAGGACTTCCTCCGCAAGGCCGTGCCCCACTTCGCCGATGCCAAGGTGGCCTTCGTGCAGGGCTGCTGGGCCCACCTGAACCGCGAGTTCTCCCTCCTGACCCAGGTGCAGGCCATCCTGCTCGACGGGCACTTCGTCTTCGAGCACACCGCCCGCAACCGCTCCAAGGCCTTCTTCAACTTCAGCGGCACTGCCGGCATGTGGCGCGTGGCCGCCATCGCCGATGCGGGCGGCTGGGAGCACGACACCATCACCGAGGACGCGGACCTGTCCTACCGCGCCCAGCTCAAGGGCTGGACCGGCGTCTACATGAAGGACCTGGTCGTCCCCGCCGAGCTGCCCGTGGAGGTCAATGCCTTCAAGAGCCAGCAGCACCGCTGGGCCAAGGGCAATGCCCAGGTCATCCGCAAGCTGATGACCACCATCTGGAAGTCCGACGAGAGCCTGCACACCAAGCTGGAGTGCTGGTTCCACCTCACGGCCAACTGCAACTACATGCTGATGGTGGTCCTCTCCATCATCATGGTGCCCGCCATGATCTTCCGCGCAGGCACCCCCGTGCCCGTGCTGCTGATGACCGACGGCCCCTTCTTCCTGCTGAACGCGGTCAGCGTGGGCCTCTACTTCGGTCTCTCCCAGAAAGAGCTCACGGACAACACCGGCTGGACCAAGCGGCTGAAGTACATCCCCGGCCTCATGGGCCTCGGCATCGGGCTGGCCCTCAACCAGGCCAAGGCGGTGCTGGAAGGGTTCTTCACCGATGACAAGGAGTTCAAGCGCACCCCGAAGTACGGCGTGGACGCCAACGGCAACTCCGCCACCAAGCGGGCCTACAAGGTGCCCAAGAGCCTCCTGACCTTCCTGGAGCTGGGCTTCGCCCTCTACTACTTCGGCGCCCTCCTGGTGGCGGTCTACATCCGCAAGTGGGCCTCGGTGCCCTTCCTCTGGCTGTTCTTCAGCGGCTTCTCCTACATGAGCCTCCTGTCCCTCGCCGACGTCAAGCTGTTCCGCCGCCTGGCCATGGAAGAGCCCAACGACGACGCCCAGAGCGCTGCGAACTTCGTGCAGTAGCGTTTCCGGTCGATAAGGGTCCATGGCCCGACCGACTGGAACTCCCCGCCCCCGCGCTGCCGCCCTGCGGTACCGGCCGGAGGCGCCCTTCCAGGACGTCGCCCCCCGGCTTGTTGCCAAGGGCCAGGGCCTCCTCGCGGAGCGCATCCTGGAGCTGGCCAAGCAGCACGGCATCACCGTCTCCAAGGACCCTGACCTCCTGGCGGCCCTGGAACCCCTGGACGTGGACCGGCTGATCCCCCCGGAGCTCTTCCAGGCCGTCGCCACCCTGCTGGCCGCCCTCTACCGCGCCAACAAGAGCCTGCAACCGCCCCAGCCCTGAAGCCCCCGTGATCGACCTCCACTGCCACACCCTGCACTCTGATGGCACGGACACCTCCGAGGGGCTGGCCCTGCTCGGTGACGAGGCGCGGCTCACGGCCCTCTGCCTCACGGACCACGACACCCTGGGCGGCATCCCCGCCTTCCTGGCCATGCAGGACCGGGTGAAGGTGCGCCTGCTGGTGGGCACCGAGCTGAGCTGCATGTTCCTGGGCCAGTCCCTGCACGTGCTGGGCCTGCTCGTGAACCCCGAGGACGCCACCTTCCAGGCCCGCCTGGTGGAGCTGCGCAGCCGCCGCGAGGACCGCAACGACCGCATGCTGCTCCGGCTCGCGGAGCTGGGCTATCCCCTCACCCGCGAGGAGGTCCAGGCCCAGGCCGACTCCCCCCTGATCTCCCGCGTCCACTTCGCCCACGCCCTGGCCAAGCGCGGCTATGTCCGCCGCCCCACCGAGGCCTTCGACCGCCTCATCGGTGACGACTGCCCGGGCTTCGTGCCCCGCCAGGAGCTGACGCCCTACGAGGCGGCCCGGTGGATCCGCGAGGCCGGCGGCGTGCCCGTAGTGGCCCATCCCGGCCGCTTTGCCGGCGGCGGCTTCCGCTGGGAAGACGCCATGGGGGACTTGCAGCGGGAAGGCCTCGAGGGCCTCGAGGCCTTCTACGGCGAATACCGGGCCTCGGAGCAGAAGTACTTCACCCTCCTGGCCGCCCGCCTCGGCATGGTCGCCACGGGCGGCAGCGACTATCACGGCGGCAACAAGCCCGGCCTGCGCCTGGGCCGCGGCCGCGGCGGCCTGCAGGTGCCCGATGAGCTGCTGGAGAAGCTGGAGACCCAGCAGCGGCTGGGCAGCTACCACTGAGATCCAGGCCTTGGAGCATTTCCGCTGTACCGCTAGGCTGGGACTCCAGAGGCCTTCATGTCCAACCGGATCCTCCTTGTGGAGGACGACCCCATCAATGTGAAGTTCATCCAGACCGTGCTCATCAAGAAGGGCGGCTTCGAGGTGATCGTCTCCGAGGAGGTGGACGAGATCCTGCGGGTGGCCCAGGGCGGCGACCTGGCCGCCATCATCATGGACGTGAGCCTCTCCCGGTCCAGCTACGAGGGCAAGAAGGTGGACGGCATCTTCATCACCCAGCTGCTCAAGAAGGACCCGGCGACGCGCTCCATCCCGGTGCTGCTGGCCACGGCCCACGCCATGTTCGGGGACCGCGAGAAGTATCTGGAGCTCACGGGCGCCGAAGGCTACCTGGCCAAGCCCATCCATGATCCCGCCCTGCTGATCGAGGCCGTCAAGGCCGTGGTCAAGAGCTGAGCATGGCCCTGAAGCCCGCACCTCTGGCCGCGTACCGGCTGCTGATCGAATACGACGGTGGCAAGTTCCAGGGCTGGCAGAAGCAGGGCGCCCGCCAGACCCGCGAGGGGGTCCGCACCGTGGCGGGCAGCCTCGAGCATGTCCTGCAGCAGGCCGGCCTGCACCTCCTGCACCTGGGTGGAGCCGGGCGCACCGACGCCGGAGTGCACGCCCTGGGCCAGGTCGCCCACCTGCACCTGGACTCCCGGGGCGCCCCCCGCCCCGCGGAGCTGCGCCGCCTCCTGGACAGCGCCCTGCCCCAGGACATCGCCATCCGCGACATCCAGACCTGCTCGCCGCGCTTCCACGCCCGCCACGACGCCGCGGACCGGACCTACCTCTACCAGATCTGCCGCCGCCGCAGCGCCTTCGGCAAGCCCTGGATCTGGTGGGTGAAGCGCAACCTCGACCTGGGCCGCCTCCGGTCCGCCTGGACCAGCTTCCAGGGGGACCAGGACATCGCCGCCTTCGCAGACCTGGATCCCGAGGAGGACGGCCGCGCCCGCATCCTCACCTGCGAGGTGGCCGAGGCCGGCGCCCTCATCCTGCTGCGGGTCCGGGCCTCCCACTTCTTCCGCCGCCAGGTGCGCCGCATGGTCGGCGCCTCCGTGGCCTGCGCCCTGGGCGAGGAGGAACCGCGGCGCGTGGTGGAGGACCTCCGGAACCCCACGGAAGCCGCCAACCTCTACTGGGGCGCCAAGGCCGCGCCCGCTTCGGGCCTGTTCCTCGAGGCCGTGCGCTACCAGGGCGATCCCGAGCCCGGCCCGCCGCGCGCCACCCTCGTCATCCCCTGACCGGAGTCCCCATGCCCACCCGCGATGAAGCCTGGCAGCTGCTCTGCGCCTGGACGCCCTCCGAGAAGCTGCGGACCCACGCCCGCTCCGTGGAGCTGGTCATGCGCGACTTCGCCGCGCGCCACGACCAGGACGCCGAGCTCTTCGGGCTGGCGGGCCTGCTCCACGACGCGGACTACGACACCTGGCCCGAGGAGCACCCCCGGCGCATCGTCGCCTGGCTGCGGGAGCGCGAGGAGGAGGCCCTGGCCCACGCCATCAGCGCCCACTACACCCGCTGGGGAGTCGCCTACGAGAGCCTGCTCGACAAGGCCCTGCTGGCCTCCGACGAGATCACCGGCTTCATCATGGCCGTCGCCCTGGTGCGCCCCACCCGCACCGAGGGCCTGGAGCCCAAGAGCGTCAAGAAGAAGCTGAAGGACAAGGCCTTCGCCGCGGGTGTGGACCGCTTCGAGGTGGCCGAGTCCATGCGCATGCTGATCGAAGCCGTCGGCGGCACCGAGGACGAACACCTCACCCGGGTCATCGCCGTCCTGCACCAGCACCGAAGCGAACTCGGGCTGTAAAAAGTGAAGGCTCACAACGAAGGACAAAAATAAATCAGAGACGGAAGAGAGCAGTCCTTTCTTTGTGTTCTTTGTGTTCTTTGTGGTTCAGATTTTCTTGAAAAAACGAATTCACCACAAAGAACACAAAGGGCACAAAGAAGAGCAACAGATTGCCTTGTCTTCCGCTGTGGTTTTCATTCTGTGAGCGCCACTTACTGCAGACTGATGTACCTCTCGCCAATGGTCTCGGCGATGCGGCGGCGGCGGAGGATGAGGGTGCGGAGCCGCTCCTGGGTGCTCAGGATGGCCCGGCGGCGGAGGGCCTCGTCCGGCTGGGCTTTGGGGCCGGCCACGGGGTCGTTGAGGACGTCCAGCTCCGCGCGGGTGTGGGCCTCGGCGGCGGCCACGCGGATGACGCGGATCTCCCGGCGGGGGGCGCCGGAGCCCCAGTTGTTCTCGGTCCAGAGGGGCTCCACCCGAGCCTCCACCAGGGTCGCGCCGCCCTCGGGCCGTCGCTCGAAGCGCACCTGCAGGGCTGCGCCGTCGCGGTTGTCGCCCTCGGCCACGGGAAACTGATCCGCCCGGTACATGCGGTCCTGGTTGCTGATGAAGTTGCCCAGGGAGAAGGCCACCAGCGCCTTGCGGCCCCCGGCCTCCAGGAGCTCCACCGGCTGCAGGACGTGGGGATGGTGCCCCAGCAGCAGGTCGCAGCCCGCCCCCACCAGGGCCAGGGCCAGGTCCCGCTGCCGCCGGGTGGGCGCGTGCTGGTATTCGTTCCCCCAGTGGACGCTCACCACCACCAGGTCCGCCTGCTTCCGGGCTTCCCGCACGGCCTGCAAGGCGGGCTCCAGGTCCAGGGGCCGCACCCAGGGCTCCGTGGCCCGCTGGTTCAGGTCCAGGTTGAACAGGTCCGTGAAGCCCAGGAAGGCGACCTTGAGGCCCTGGCGCTCGAGCACCTGAGTCAGCTCCGCCTGGGCCCGGTCCTCGCCGCTGCCCACGGCCACCAGGCGCTCGGCCCGCAGCCGCTTGAGGGTCTCCCGCACGCCCCTGGCGCCCTGGTCGTAGGCGTGGTTGTTGGCCGTGGCGAGCACCGTGAAGCCGCTGGCGCGCAGGGCCGCCGGCAGGGACTCCGGGGCGTTGAACTGGAAGGGCGCGCCAGGCCGGCCCGTGGTGGGGGCGATGGGCGACTCCAGGTTGGCGAAGGCCAGATCCGCGCCCTGGAAGAGGGGCACCAGGTCCGCCCAGAGGGCGGGAAACCCATTGGCAGCCTGGGCGGCGGCGGCCTTCACGTCCTCGTGCATGAGGATGTCCCCCACCGCCACCAGGCTGAGGCTCACGGGGGCCGGGGCCGGTGGTGGCGCGGCCGCCCAGGCCCGGCAGCCCAGGTCCAGGAGCAGCGGCAGGAGGGCCAGGGCGCCCGGCACCAGACGCCGCATCAGGCCCACTCCTCCGGCCCGTAGTAGACCTCCATGGGCAGGTCCGGCAGGCGGTCCTTCAGGGTCGCGGCGATGGCGTCCAGCTGCAGGTGCCGCAGGGGCCGGGCCTCGGGCTCGGGGGTGGGCCGCGCCACGGTGTAGAGCTGGAGCCCCTGCAGCTGGCCGCCCTGGTCCAGGAGCTCCCGCAGGCGCTGGGCGTAGGCCTCCAGCTCGGCCTCGGTGGGCCCCTGCCCCTGCCAGCTCAGGAAGAGGGTCTGGATCAGGATCGGCCAGCGGCGGGCCGTGGCCAGGAGGTTGTCGAGGATGCGGCCGAAAGGCACCGGGCTGCGGCAGATCTCCCGGTAGTAGGCCTCGGTGCCCGCATCCAGCTTGGCCCAGATCTCACCCTGGTTCGCCATGAGCAGCTCCAGCCCCCGGAGCACCTCCGGCGCCTGGAGGCGGCTGGAGTCCGTGATCAGCACCAGCTTCACCGCGTCGAGGCCGCGCTGGGCCTTCAGGCGGGCGATGCGGCCGATCACCTCGGCGAACTCCCGCGCCGTGGTGGGCTCGCCGTCCCCGCTGAAGGCGATGTCGTTGAGCCGGCGCTGGGCCGGGGTGGCGGAGTCGAAGGGAGGGACTTCGTAGAGCTCCCCACTGCCCGCCAGGTCCAGCAGCAGGCCCAGCTCCCGCTCCAGCTGCGCCAGGTCCAGGTCCTTCCGCCGCGCCGGGGCCAGCCGGTCCACCTCGCAGTAGACACAGTCGAAGTTGCACACCTTGTCCGGGTTCAGGTTCACGCCGAGGCTCAGCCCCTGGCTCCGCCGCGAGATCACCGGGTAGCAGTAGTCGAAGTCCCGCCAGAGGCGCCGGTGATCCAGGTGGGCCTTGATGAGTTCCGTCATGGCAACAGGATAGCCGGGGCCGGGGGTCTACCAGGCCCGGGAGGCGATGACGGTCAGCACCAGGGCGCCACCCAGGGCCAGGACGGCACTGAACACGCGCGGCCCCGAGAGTCGGGTCCAGAGCAGGGTGCCGCTGAGGATCAGGAAGAGCAGGCTGCCCGCGAAGGCGTCCGCCAGCAGGATCCAGCCCACCTGCCCGGCCTCGGCCCGGTGCAGGCGCTGCAGGGCCATCAGGGGACTGGCGTCGCTCTGCTCCAGGTCCACGGTGCGGTTGCCCGGCAAATACGTGGCCCGGGCGAAGTGCGCGGTGCCCGTGACCTGCACGGACCAGACCGTGGCCGCCGTCACCGCCTGGCCGCCGAAGCGGGCGGGCCGGGGCGGCTGAACCCGCCAGCGCAGGCGCGCCAGGGGCACCCCGAAGCGCGTGGCCAGCCCGGCGGCCAGCTCCTCGATGGTGGCCGGCGGCTGCTCCAGCTCGACCTGGACCTTGTGCTCCTCGACCTGGCCCGCCGGGATCTTCAGCGTGGACCGGTGGCTCATGAGGAAGCCCGTCAGGCCGAACAGCAGGCCCAGGCTGGCGCCGGAGAGTCCCACCCAGGCGTGGGCCTTGCGGAGCAGGCGCAGGAAGCTGCCGCGGGAGCCGGAGGGGGTTTCTGTCAGGACAGCCATGAGCCAGTATGACCAGGTGGCCTCGGGATACAAAAGAGGCGGCCCAGCCTGGGCCGCCTCTTCTGCATCCTGCGAAAAACTTCAGCCCTTGAGCCGCTCAGCCAGAGCCTTGCCCATGTCGGCGGGGCTCTGCACCACGGTGATGCCCGCGGCGGTGAGGGCCTTCATCTTCTCGGCGGCGGTGCCCTTGCCTCCGGAGATGATGGCGCCCGCGTGGCCCATGCGGCGGCCCGGAGGGGCCGTCTGGCCGGCGATGAAGGCCACCACGGGCTTCGTGACGTACTGCTTCACGAACTCCGCGGCCTCTTCCTCGGCGCTGCCACCGATCTCGCCGATCATGATGATGGCGTGGGTGTCGGGATCGTCCTGGAACATGCGCAGGGTGTCGATATGGCTGGTGCCGTTGACAGGATCGCCGCCGATACCGATGCAGGTGCTCTGGCCGATGCCGAGCGCGGTGAGCTGGCCCACGGCCTCATAGGTGAGGGTGCCCGAGCGGCTGACGACACCGACGTTGCCCTGGAGGTGGATGCGGCCGGGCATGATGCCGATCTTGGCGATGCCGGGGCTGATGATGCCGGGGCAGTTGGGGCCGATGAGGCGGCTCTTGGGGTAGTCGGCCAGGACGCGCTTGACCTTGACCATGTCGAGGACGGGGATGCCCTCGGTGATGCAGACGACGAGCTCGATGCCCGCTTCCAGGGCCTCGAGGATGCCGTCCGCCGCGCCTCCGGGGGGCACGAAGATCATGGTGGCGTTGGCGCCGGTCTTGGCGACGGCCTCCTTGACGGTGTTGAAGACGGGGAAGCCATCGACCTCGGTGCCGCCCTTGCCGGGGGTCACGCCGCCGACGACGTTGGTGCCGTAGTCCCGGCAGCCCTTGGCATGGAAGAGGCCTTCGCGGCCCGTGATGCCCTGGACGATGAGTTTGGTGTGGTTGCCCACGAGAACAGCCATGTCATACCTCGCAAAATGGATTCAGTCGGGTTCCGTGGAGGAGCTACTTGATGGAGGCGACGACCTTCTCGGCGGCGTCCTTGAGGTCGGCGGCGACGATCAGGTTCAGGCCGCTGGCGGCCAGGATGGCCTTGCCTTCCTCGACGTTGGTGCCCTCGAGGCGCACCACCACCGGCACCTTGATGCCGATCTCCTTCGCGGCCTTCACGATGCCACCGGCGACGATGTCGCAGCGCATGATGCCGCCGAAGATGTTCACCAGCACGGCCTTCACGGCCGCGTCGTTGAGGATGATGCGGAAGGCGTTCTTCACCGCGTCCTCGGTGGCGCTGCCGCCCACGTCGAGGAAGTTGGCGGGGGAGCCCCCGTGGTACTTGATGATGTCCATGGTGCCCATGGCCAGACCCGCACCGTTCACCATGCAGCCGATCTCACCATCCAGCTTGATGAAGTTCAGGTTGTACTTGCTGGCGTCGATCTCCTCCTCGGCCTCTTCGTTGAGGTCGCGGAAGGCCAGGACGTCCGGGTGCCGGAAGAGGCCGTTGTCGTCGAAGCCGATCTTGGCGTCCAGGGCGGTGACGTCCCCCTGCTTGGTGACCACCAGCGGGTTGATCTCCACCATGGAGCAGTCCTTGTCCACGAAGAGCTTGTAGAGGTTCTGCAGGAAGACCACGCCCTGCTTGAAGGCGTCGCCCTCGAGGCCCAGGGCGAAGGCGACCTGGCGGGCCTGGAAGCCGCAGAGGCCCAGGGCCGGATCCACGGCGACCTTGACGATCTTCTCGGGGGTGTTCGCGGCCACCTCCTCGATCTCCACGCCGCCCTCGGTGGAGGCCAGGATGGTGATGCGGCTGGAGGAGCGGTCCACCAGGAAGCTCAGGTAGAGCTCCCGGGCGATGTCCACAGGCTTGGAGAGGAACACGGTGCGGACCTTGCGGCCCTCGGGACCGGTCTGCTTGGTGACCAGCTGCATGCCGGCCATGGCCTTGAACAGCTCGGCGGCCTTGTCGGGATCCGTGGCGAATTTGACGCCGCCGCCCTTGCCGCGGCCACCGGCGTGGATCTGGGCCTTCACGACGCTGGCGCCGCCGAAGCCCTTGGTGATCATGCGCGCCTCTTCGGCATCCTGGGCCACCTGCCCGTCGGGCGTGGCGACCTTGTACTGCCGGAGCAGTTCTTTGGCTTGGTATTCATGGATGTTCATGCAGTCTCCCAGTGAGGTCACTCTCCAGTCTAACGGCCGGGGGCCCCGAGTCGAACACTGAAGGCTGTGACCCATGGCATCCTTTGAGAATCCCGGAGTCCACCATGGCCCAGCTGGATCGACTGCTCTCCCATGTCATCGCCAAGGCTGGGACCCGCCTGGAGGTAAAAGCCGACCGGAAGCCTCGGCTGGAGCTGAAATCGGGCGAGTCCGTGGACCTGCTCCCGACGCCCCTGCCGGCGGTGATGGTGGATGTCCTCGCCGCCGACGTGGTGCCCCCGGAGCTGAAGCCCGCCTGGTCCAAGGACGGCCAGGCCGAGTTCGACTATGACCTGGGCGGCCAGTGCTTCCGGATCCGCCTGAGTCGCTACCTGGACTCGCCCCAGATCCTGGCGGAGCACCAGGGCCCCACCCAGCGGCCCCTGCCCACGGCGGAACCGGTGGCGGCGCCGGCGCCGGCGCAGGCCCCTCCGGCGGCCGCGATCGCCGCCCCCCGGCCGCCAAAGAAGGTCCACGGCCACCCCCTGGCGGAGCGGCTGCTGGCGGCCCTGCTGGAGCGGCAGGGATCGGACCTGCACTGCACCAGCTTCGAGCCGCCCCTGGTGCGGGTCCACGGGGACATGAAGGAGCTGGAGGGGTTCGGCGCCCTGGATCCCGCCACCCTGCTGGAGATGATGGAAGCCCTGGCCACCCCGGCGGCGTGGCAGCACTTCCAGGAGCGCCACGACGCGGACTTCGCCTACCCCTTCGAGGCCGGCAACTGCCGACTGCGCGTGAACTACTTCCAGGACCGGGTGGGGCCCGGCCTGGTCTGCCGGGTCATCCCCAACCAGCTGCCGGACCCGGACAAGCTGGGGCTGCCGGACCCGGTGCGCCGGCTGGCGGGACTCTCCAAGGGCCTGGTGCTGGTCACCGGCCCCACGGGCAGCGGCAAGTCCACGACCCTGGCGGCCATCGTGGACCTGGCCAACCAGAAGCGGCGGGACCACATCCTCACCATCGAGGACCCCATCGAGTTCGTGCATCCCCGCAAGGGCTGCCTGGTGAACCAGCGGGAGGTGGGCAGCCACACGGACAGCTTCAAGACCGGCCTGCGGGCCGCCCTCCGCGAGGATCCGGACATCGTCATGGTGGGGGAGATGCGGGATCTGGAGACCATCGCCATCGCCCTGGAGACGGCCGTGACGGGCCACCTGGTGTTCGGCACCCTGCACACCAGCAGCGCCATCGGCACCATCGACCGCATCGTCGACCAGTTCCCCTCGGACCGGCAGCAGCAGATCCGGGTCATGCTGGCGGACGCCCTCAAGTGCGTGGTGAGCCAGACCCTGCTAAAGCGCGTGGGCGGCGGCCGGATCGCGGCCCTGGAGACCCTGTTCATCAGCCCCGCCATCGCCAACCTCATCCGCGAGGGCAAGAACTTCCAGATCCCCAGCGCCATGCAGACTGGTCGCAGCTACGGTCAGCGCCTCATGAACGACGCCCTGGTGGAGCTCATCAAGGACAAGAAGGTCGAGGCCATGGAGGCCTACCTCAAGTGCCCGGACAAGGAGTCCTTCATCGCCGCCTGCAAGCGGGCGGGCATTCCCTTCGACCTGCGCCTGGGGGAACCCGAGGCCTGAGGCCGGCCACCTGAACCACCGAAGTCCCTCCCCCGGAGCCGGCTCAGGGGCCCGGGGGCTTGCGCAGACACCAGTCATTACCATGTTGTACCTCATGGCGGGAGGTGGTAAATGTCCGTGCCTGCAGGAAAGTCCCCCCAGCCTGTGGTCGCCGCCCCGTCGCGCCCGCCGCTGCCCCCCCGGGAGCGGCGCCGCCTGCCCAGGCTGGCCGTGCTGCCCTTCCTGGACCTCCGGCCCGAGGGGAATGACGCCCCGCTGGCGGAGGGCCTGGCCGAGGAGCTCCTCCAGGCCCTGAACCGGGTGGAAGGCCTGCAGGTGCTCTCCCGGACAACCTCCTTCCTCTACGGCGGGTCGGAGCTGACGCTGGCCGAGGCCGGTCGCCGGCTCCAGGCGGATGTCGTGCTGGGGGGATCCCTGCTCCAGCACGGAGAGACCCTGGAGCTCCGCGCGGAGCTGGTGACCGTGCCCACCGGCCGGGAGCTGTGGGCCAAGCGCTGCGTGTTCCACCCGAAGGACCTCTTCCCCACCCTGGACGACCTCATCCGCGGGGTGGCTGCCGCCTTGGAGGCGGTGGCGCCGGCGCGCCCCCGGCGACCCGTGGACCTGAAGGCCTACGAGTTCTACCTCCGGGGCCGGAGCTACTACTACCGCTTCAACCGGGTCGGCATGGGGTTCGCGGCCCAGATGTTCCAGCGGGCCCTGGACCTGGAGCCGGACTACGCCTCGGCCTGGGCGGGCCTCGCCAACTGCGCGGCCTACGCCCACATCTACATCGAGCGCACCGAGGCCCAGCGGGAGCTGGCCGAGACCTGCAGCCGCAGGGCCCTGGACCTGGATCCCACCCTGGCCGAGGCCCACGCCTCCCGCGGGGCGGCCCTGTCCGCAGCGGGCCGGTCCGAGGAGGCCGAGGAGGCCTTCGAGACCGCCCTGCGCCTGGATCCCAACCTGTACGAGGCGGCCTACTTCTATGCCCGGCACTGCTTCGCCGCGGGCAAGCCGGAGCGGGCCATCGAGTATTTCGAGTGGGCCGCGGCCCTGCGCCCCGAGGACTTCCAGGCCATCCTCCTGGTCGCCCAGGCCTACCACAGCCTGGGGGTGGAGGACGAGGCGGAGCGGGCCCGCCGCCGGGGCCTGGAGCTGGTGACCCAGCGGCTGGAGCGCGCGCCGGATGATGTCCGCGCCCGCTACCTGGGCGCCAACGCCCTGGTGGCCCTGGGCCAGCGCGAGCAGGGCCTGGACTGGGCCCGCCAGGCCCGAAGCCTGGATCCCGAGGACCCCATGCTGCTCTACAACCTGGGCTGCATCCATGCCCTGGCCGGCGAGCCGGACGAGGCCCTGGCCTGCCTCAGGCTGGCCGTGACCGCGGGCCTCTCCCAGAAGGACTGGCTGCTCCACGACGGCGACCTGGATACCCTGCGGGAACTCCCCGCCTTCCAGCAGCTGCTCGACCGCATGGGCGGCTGAACGCCGGTCGGGTGCCTACATGCTGCGCGACAGCAGGGCCTCGGGGATCTCCCGCAGCAGCTCACCCGTGGCCGCGTCCCCGGTCACCAGGGCCAAGTGCTCCACGGCGTTGCGCGAGGCCCGGAGGGCCAGGTCGCGGGTGTCCTGCAGCGCGTCGTGGCGGGCGATCAGCTCTCGCAGGCGGGCCTCCTCGGCGGCGGGGATGGGCACCTCCTCGCCCCGGTCCCAGATGGTGCGGACCAGGCCACGGACCTCATCCGGGGCCTGCTCCAGGAGGGTCAGCATGGGCAGGGTGAGCTTGCCCTCGCGGAGGTCGCTGAAGGCGGGCTTGCCCAGCTCGGCGCTGGTGGCGGTGTAGTCCAGCAGGTCGTCCACCAGCTGGAAGGCGCGGCCCACCTCCAGGCCGTACTGCCGCATGGCCAGGCACTCTTCCGGGCCGCGGCCCGTGAGGACGGCGCCGGCCTCGGTGCAGCCGCTGAACAGCAGCGCGGTCTTGCGCTCCTGGATGTCGAAGTAGTCCTTGCGGCTGGTGTCGAGCTTGAAGAGCACGTCGTTCTGGATGAGCTCGCCCTCGATCATGCGGGTGGTCACCTCGGCGAAGATCTCCATCATCCGCCAGCTGCGTCCCGCGATGGCCTCGCCCATGGCCACCAGGTAGAGCAGGTCGCCGAACAGCACCGTCAGGGTGTTGCCCCAGAGCCGGTTCAGCGTTGGCATCCCCCGCCGCAGCTGGGCGTGGTCGATGACGTCGTCGTGGACCAGGGTGGCCGTGTGGATCAGCTCGAAGACGGCCCCGAAGCGCACGTCCTCCTCGCTCTGCACGCCGCAGAACCGGGACGAGAGCATGACCAGCGCGGGCCGCAGGCGCTTGCCCTGGCCGCCGCGGACATGGTCGGCCAGCTTCTGGACCACCTCCACGTCGCTCTGCAGGATGCGCTGCAGCTCCGCCTCCACCCCGGCCAGCTTGGGCGCGATGGGGAGGAAGTAGCGGGAGAGGTCGAGGCGGGCCACATCAGCCCCGGTAGTTCGTGAACTGCAGGTCGAGGCCCTGGTCGTCCCGCTTGAAGAGGGCGATGACCTCCTGCAGGTCGTCGCGGCTCTTGCCGCTCACCCGCAGCTGGTCGCCCTGGATGCTGGCCTGCACCTTGATCTTGGCGTCCTTGACGGCCTTGATGAGGCCCTTGGCCTTCTCCACGGGGATGCCCTGCTGGATGGTGACTTCCTGGCGGACGCTGCCCTTGGCCGCGGGCTCGAGCTTGCCGTAGACCATGCTGCGGATGCTGACGCCGCGCTTGTGCAGCTTGGTCTGCAGCACGTCGATGACGGCCTTGAGCTTGACTTCGTCGTCGCTGTTGAGGACCAGCACCTTGTCGTCCTTGAGCTCGATCTTCGAGACCGAGCCCTTGAAGTCGTAGCGCTGGCCGATCTCCTTCATGGCCTGGGCCACGGCGTTCTTGACCTCGTCGAGGTCGACCTTGCACACGACGTCAAAAGAGCACTCGCTGGCCATGGGAACTCCTCGGGGCTGATCGGGCTTCCAGACTAACGCCCGCGAGGGACTTGGAAAAGATGAAGACCGGTCGTTCGGCTTTCCAAGCCCCGGCTCAGGGCCGCGCTGGGCCGCCCAGGCTACGGAAGAAGGCCAGGGTGCTGAGCCGGAAGCCCACCAGGACCACGGCCTCGTCCTTGCCATGGTGGCCCTTGTTCACGGAGCCCTCCATGTAGAAGTCGCCGCTGGCGCCCTGGGAGCCGAACTGGGTCAGCACCACGCGGCCCCGCATGTAGAGCCGGTCCTGGTAGTGGAAGAGGGGGTCGCGGAGGTAGGACCACTCGGCGAAGGAGCCCTTGAGGGCGCCCTCCTCCTGGCGGGTGGTGAGGCCCAGCTTGAAGCGGTTGCGGAACTCGTCCCGGGAGGTGCTGGTGAGGTCCGCCTGCACCACGGGCTGGCTGAAGCCCACCACCCCCGCGGTGCCGACCACGCCCCAGCTCACCCGCTCCGTGAGGGTCTGCATCCACCAGAGGCCCACCTCGCCGTGGAAGTGGCCGCTGCTGGTGATCACGTTCAGGGTCTCCGAGCGCTCGAAGCTGGAGGACTGGAAGGCCAGGGTGCTGAAGACCTCCCACCAGGTGTCCTGGGCGGGCCGGCGGAAGGTCTGCCGGATGTCCAGGGCCACGAAGGGCCGGGACTTGGAGAAGAAGGAGCCCTGGGCGTCCCCCTCGCTGAACAGGCTGGAGAACTGGAAGCCGCCGTAGAGGTCCACCTTGAGCTCGTCGGCGTCCAGCTTCAGCGGATCCTCCACCCAGCGCTTGCGGGCGATGACCCGGTCCAGCTCGCGGAAATCGGCCAGCAGCCGCGCCTGGTCCTCCACCAGGGACTGGGCCTGGCGCAGGTGGGGGGAGCCCTCCCGCTCCAGGGTGCTGCGCAGGGACTGGGCCTGCTGGAGGCCCCGCTCCACCTCGAGGATCCGGTACTGCAGCTCCCGCTGCTTGGCCCGCAGCGCCTTGAAGAAGGTCCGGCGGTCCGCCGGCGCGAGGCCGGTGATGGCCGTGTCCAGTTCCGCCTCGAAGCGCGGGTTCGGGGCCCCGGCGAGCTGACAGGACGGCACCGCCGGCTGGGCTCCGAGGACCGCGCAGAGGGACAGGAGGGCGAGGGCACGGCGGAGCATGTCAGGCCTCCAGCTGCTGAAGTAGCGAGGGCCAGCCGTCCCAGAGGCTCAGCAGCTGGAAGGCCGTCAGGACCAGGGCGTGGTGGATCTCGCCCCGCCGCATGCGGCCTTCCCAGTCCGCCCAGGCGCAGGCCCAGACCTGCAGCTCCTCGGCGGGATCCAGCTCCAGGGCCCCCTCGGGCTCGCAGTCCAGGGCCAGGAAGGTGTGGCAGCGGTTGGTCTGGGTGGCCGGGTTCGGCGTACAGGAGCCCAGGGACACCCAGCGGTCCGAGCTGAAGCCCGTCTCCTCCCGCAGCTCCCGGCGGGCGGCCACCTCCGGCGCCTCGCCTTCGTCACAGCCGCCCCCGGGGATCTCCAGGGTGGAGGCGTCGATGCCGTGGCGGAACTGCTCCACCACCAGCAGCTCGCCGGTCCGGGTGAAGGCCACTACATTCACCCAGTCCGGCCCCTGCAGCCGATAGAAGGCGTGCTGCCGACCCGTGTGGGGGCTGCGGCGCTGGGCCACGATCTGCCGGAAGATGCGCGAGTCCTGCCGCACGCTCTCGGACTCCTGGGTCCAGGGGAGGGCCGGATCGAAGCCCTCGGGATACCGGTGCAGCAGCCGCATCAGTACCTCGGCACCGTGGGGTCCAGCTGGCTGTAGGCGTTGATGCCGCCAGCCAGGTGGGCGATGTCCCGGAAGCCCGCCGCGTGGAGGATCCGCAGCGCCTGCATGCTGCGGGCCCCGTGGTGGCAGTAGGCGGCCACGGGTCGGGCCGGGTCCAGCTCGCCCAGCCGGGCGGACAGCTCCCCCAGGGGGATCAGGATGGTCCCCGGGAGGTGGGCCAGATCGTATTCCCAGGGCTGGCGCACATCCAGACGCTGCACCGTGTCCGGCAGGTCCCGGTAGGCCTCGGCGCTGAGCTCATGGCCACTCTCAAACATGCTGGGCCTCCCCCTGGCTGAGCACCCGGCTGCAGATGTGGTGGGTGATGACGTCGAGGGCGGTTCGGTTCTCGACCCCGGTGGGCACGATGAGGTCCGCCCAGCGCTTGCTGGGCTCCACGAACTCCAGGTGCATGGGGCGCACGCTCTTCTCGTACTGGTCCATGACGCTCTCGAGGCTTCGCCCGCGCTCCTGGGTGTCGCGGCGGATGCGCCGGAGGATGCGGATGTCCGCGTCCGTGTCCACGAAGATCTTGATGTCCAGCTGGTCCCGCAGCTCCGGCAGGGCGAAGAGCAGCAGGCCCTCCAGGATCACCACCTTGCCCGGGGGGACCGGCTCTTCCCAGCCCGTGCGGTCCGAAAGCGTGAAGTCGTAGCGGGGCTTGCGGATGCTCTCGCCGCGGTGGAGCGCGGTCAGGTGGGCCGCCATCAGCTCGAGGTCGAAGGCGTGGGGGTGGTCCCAGTTCACGGTCCGGCCGCCGAAGCGGCCTTTCACCACCTCCAGGGGGGCATAGTAGGCATCCATGTCCAGCAGCTGGGCAGCCACGGCCTTCTTCCGCAGGCGCTTGAGCAGCTCCGCGGCCACGGAGGTCTTGCCGCTCCCGGAGCCCCCCACGATGCCCACCAGCATCGGCCTGTCCGCCATCACGCCCCCTTTGCTGCTTCCATCCTACTTCAAGGCGGCCCCCGGCTCTGCTATGGTTCGGTCCATGCACCGCCTGCGAGTCCTTCCCGCCCTGCTGCCCCTGTTGCTGGTGGCCTGCTCGTCGGAAGACCCCAGGCTGCCCGGCAATCTCTACGAAGAGGCCCGGAAGCTGAACCTCGAGGGTCGCAGCGTCGAGGCCCGGGCCATGATGAAGCAGCTGGCCGAGCGCTACCCCGACACCGAGGCCGCCCGCCAGGCCAAGCGGGACCTGTTCCTCATCGAGGCCTTCGTGAACCGGGACATCGCCGACCGGCAGAAGCAGGTCCGGGCCGCCATCAAGCGGGTCACGGACGCCCTCATCCGCTACAAGGGCAAGCGGGGCGAATATCCTCCGGCGCTCGGGGACCTGGTCCCCGAATATGTGGATCGGGTGCCGGAGACGCCCTGGGGGCATCCCTTCTTCTACAGACCCTACGTGTCCCGCCCCATCGAGGACCTGCCCAGCAAGCGGGGCCCCGCCCGCCAGCGCTTCAACACGAAATACGACGGCTACTACCTGGCCTGCCTGGGCACCGACCTCGCCCCCGGCGGCGAGGGCCTGGCTGCGGACACCCTCATCAAGGACGGCATGCCCCTGGCCGAGAGCAGCTTCCCCCCCCTGCCCCAGCCCCAGCCGGTGCGTTGAGGTTCCGACCAGCGACGAGGCCTGCTGCGCACGCTGTGCGCAGATAGCCGAATGCGGCCGGCTGGCCGCATTCGGGGAGGACTGGGGTGAAAGGCCTTGGGCCCATTCAGCCCTTGCTGCGCACCCCGCGCGCAGCCATCAGAATGCGGCCGCAAGGCCGCATTCTGCGGAGGCGCGACGGAAGGAAGTGGCTAACTCACCCCCCAATCCAGGATCACCTTGCCGCTCTGGCCGCTGCGCATGGCATCGAAGCCCTGCTGGAAGTCGTCGATGCCGAAGCGGTGAGTGATGACGGGGCTGATGTCCAGGCCGCTCTGCAGCATGGCGGCCATTTTGTACCAGGTCTCGAACATCTCCCGGCCGTAGATCCCCTTCAGGATCAGCCCCTTGAAGATCACCTGGCTCCAGTCCACGGCGCAGTCCCCGGGCAGGATGCCCAGCAGCGCCACGCGGCCGCCGTGGTGCATGGCCTCCAGCATGGACTCGAAGGCGTTGCGGTTGCCGCTCATCTCCAGGCCCACGTCGAAGCCCTCGGTCATGCCCAGCTGCTGCATGACCTGCGGCAGGGTCGTCGTGGCCGCGTTCACGGCCAGGGTCGCGCCCATCCTGCGGGCCAGGTCCAGGCGGTACTCGTTCACGTCCGTGATGACCACGTGCCGGGCGCCCACGTGCTTCGCGATGGCGACGGCCATGATGCCGATGGGTCCGGCGCCGGTGATGAGCACATCCTCGCCCACCATGTCGAAGCTGAGCGCCGTGTGGGCGGCGTTGCCGTAGGGATCGAAGATGGCGGCCGCCTCGTCCGTGACGTTGTCCGGCACCTTGAACACGTTGAAGGCCGGGATGCTCAGGTACTCCGCGAAGGAGCCCGTGCGGTTCACTCCGACGCCCACGGTGTTGCGGCAGAGGTGCCGCTTGCCGGCCCGGCAGTTGCGGCAGTGGCCGCAAGTGATGTGGCCCTCGCCGCTGACCCGGTCACCGGGCTTGTAGCCCTCGACCTCGCCGCCCACCCGCTCGATGATGCCGTAGTATTCATGGCCCACCACCATGGGCACGGGGATGGTCTTCTGGGACCACTCGTCCCAGTTGTAGATGTGCACGTCGGTGCCGCAGATGGCGCTCTTGTGGACCCGGATCAGCACGTCGTTGTGGCCCACCTCCGGCATGGGGACCTCCCCCATCCAGATGCCTTCCTCGCGCTTGGACTTGAGCAGTGCCTTCATGGAGTCCTCCACTGCCCCCATTTCACCACCGCCGCCAAGCGCGCGGGTCCGGACTTGACGATCTGTGAACCCGGCCGATAAAGTGAACCCAGGCGATTCAATGACCACTCCCCTCCCGCGGCCCAACCGCAATAATAATCGGCTCCCTCGCGCGGATCGTGCGTGGGCCGGTGAGGGCATCTCCTAAGATTCCTGCTTCCCGGACCACCCCGATTCGCGCAAGCGGATCGGGGCTTTTTCTTTTGGAGCTTCCATGTGCGGCATCCTCACCATCCTCGGCATCGACCCGGCGCGCTCCAATCCCGCGGAGCTCCGGCGCCAGGCCCTGGCCATGGCCCGGAAGATCCGGCACCGGGGTCCGGACTGGAGCGGCATCTGGGCCGATGACCGGGCCATCCTTGTCCACGAGCGGCTCTCCATCGTGGACGTCGAGCACGGCGCCCAGCCCCTGCTGGACACCCTCAAGGGCACGGTGCTGGCCGTCAACGGCGAGATCTACAACCACAAGGAGCTCCGCCAGGGGCTGACCGAGGCCCACGACTTCCAGACCCTCTCGGACTGCGAGGTCATCCTCTACCTCTACGACGAGCTGGAGCCCCGGGACTTCCTGAACCGCATGAACGGCATCTTCGCCTTCGTGCTCTACGACCCCAAGCGCGAGACCTACCTCGTCGCCCGGGACCCCATCGGGGTCATCCCCCTCTACGTGGGCTGGGACAAGCACGAGAACCTCATCGTCGCCTCGGAGATGAAGGCCCTGGTGGGCCACTGCGACCGCATCCGCGAGGTGCCACCGGGCCACTACCTCCTGGGCCATGAGGCGGACAAGGGCTTCCAGCGCTACTACCAGCCCGACTGGGCCGAGCCTGGCTACGTGCCCACCGAGCCCTACGACCCCGTCGCCCTGCGCGAGGCCCTGGAGGCCGCCGTCCACCGCCAGCTCATGTGCGACGTGCCCTACGGCGTGCTCATCTCCGGTGGGGTGGACTCCTCCATCATCTCGTCCGTGGCGGCGAAGTTCCGCGACAACCGGGTGGAGGAAGGCGACTCGGGCCCCGCCTGGTGGCCCCGGATCCACAGCTTCGCCGTGGGCCTGAAGGGCGCCCCCGACCTGGCCCCGGCCCGGAAGGTGGCCGACTACATCGGGGCCATCCACCACGAGATCCACTTCACCGTGCAGGAGGGCCTGGACGCCCTCACGGACGTGATCCACCACATCGAGACCTTCGACGTCACCACCATCCGGGCCTCGACCCCCATGTATCTCCTCATGCGGAAGATCCGGGCCATGGGCATCAAGATGGTGCTCTCCGGCGAGGGCGCCGACGAGATCTTCGGCGGCTACCTCTACTTCCACAAGGCGCCCAACGGCCAGGAACTGCACGAGGAGCTGGTGCGCAAGCTCCAGAAGCTCCACCTCTACGACTGCGCCCGGGCCAACAAGTCCAGCGCCGCCTGGGGCGTCGAGGCCCGCGTGCCCTTCCTGGACCGGGAGTTCCTGGACGTGGCCATGCGGATGAACCCGGACCTGAAGCTGCCCCGGAACGCCCCGCGCCCCCGGCCCATCGAGAAGTGGCCCCTGCGTCAGGCCTTCGTCGGGGCCATCCCCGAGGAGGTGCTGTGGCGCCAGAAGGAGCAGTTCTCGGACGGCGTCGGCTACTCCTGGATCGACTCCCTGAAGGCCCACGCGGAAAAGGAGGTCTCCGATTCCATGCTGGCCGGGGCCGCGGAGCGCTTCCCGGTGAAGACCCCGGAGACCAAGGAGGCCTACCTCTACCGCCAGCTCTTCGAGCACCACTTCCCCAGCGCCACCGCCGTGAACTGCGTCCCCTTCGAGCGCAGCGTCGCCTGCAGCACCGAGACCGCCCTCCGCTGGGACGCCGCCTTCGCCAACCTGGCCGACCCCTCCGGCCGCGCCGTCATGGACATCCACGACGAAGGCTACAAGGCTGGGGAGGCGTAACGCCGGGATGAGGCCCTCGGCCATGCTTTTCTGCAGGCAGAAAAGCATCTATGAAGAAGGGTACGAAAAGGGGCCTCCGTCGCAGGGGGTCTTTCTTTGTGGCCTTTGTGTTCTCTGTGGTTAATTATTTCCTCATGTCTTTGTAGTCGACGAAATGCCTTCCCCCAGGAGCTGGTCGATGCCTGACCCGGAAGCCGAGCTCGCGCTCCTGATGGACCGGCTGAAGCCGGGCTCGGCGCGGCGCCCGGGCGAGCCGGAGCCCTGGGAGCCACCGGTGTTTGCGTGCTACGAGGACATCCGGCCCTGGCTCAAGCAGTCGGTGCTGACGGCGGAGCTGTACGAGCGCTTCCCGGATGGCCGCTGGACGATCCAGCTCCTGCTGAAGGAGCAGAACCCCGGCACCTACCGGTACATCGTCCTGTAGCTCTCGCTCAGCTGATGACGCCCAGCTCGCGGCCCACCTTGGTGAAGGCGGCGATGGCGTGGTCGATGTCCTCGGGCGTGTGGGCGGCGGACAGCTGGGTGCGGATGCGGGCCAGGCCCTTGGGCACCACCGGGAAGAAGAAGCCGATGACGTAGACGCCCTCGTCCAGCAGGCGGCGGGCGAACTCCTGGGCCAGGGGCGCCTCGTAGAGCATGACGGGCACGATGGGGTGCTCCCCCGGCAGCAGCTTGAAGCCGGCAGCCTCCATGCCGGCCCGGAACCGGCGGGCGTTGGCATGGACCTTCCGGATGAGGTCCCCGCTGTCCGCCAGCAGGTCCAGCACCTTGAGGGTGGCCGCCACGATGGCGGGGGCCACGGAGTTGGAGAACAGGTAGGGGCGGGCCTTCTGGCGCAGCCACTCGATGGCCTCGCGCTTCCCGGCGATGTAGCCGCCCGAGGCACCGCCCAGGGCCTTGCCGAAGGTCCCCGTCATGAAGTCCACCCGGCCCATGACTCCGCAGTGCTCGTGGGTGCCGCGCCCGTGCTCACCCATGAACCCCACCGCATGGCTGTCGTCCACCATCACCATGGCGCCGTATTTCTCCGCAAGGTCGCAGATGGCGCCGAGCTTGGCGATGTAGCCGTCCATGCTGAAGACACCGTCGGACACCACCAGCTTGAACCGCGCGCCGGCGGCGTCCGCAGCCTGCAGCTGGGTCTCCAGATCGGCCATGTCGGAGTTGGCATAGCGGTAGCGCTGGGCCTTGCAGAGCCGGATGCCGTCGATGATGGAGGCGTGGTTCAGGGCGTCGCTGATGACGGCATCCTCCTCGCCCAGCAGGCCCTCGAAGATGGCGCCGTTGGCGTCGAAGCAGGATGAGTACAGCTGTGTCTCCTCGAAGCCCAGGAAGGCCGCGAGCTTCTGCTCCAGCTCCCGGTGGAGGTCCTGGGTGCCGCAGATGAAGCGCACCGAGGACATGCCGAAGCCGTGGCTGTCCATGACCCCCTTGGCCGCCGCGATCACCGCCGGGTGGTTGGCCAGGCCCAGGTAGTTGTTGGCGCAGAGACAGACCACCGGCCTGCCATTGGCCGTCAGGCGGGGCTGCTGGGGCGTGCTGATGACCCGCTCGGTCTTGTAGAGCCCGGCCTCCTTGAGGAGCTCGAGCTCGCGATTCAGGTGGGCCAGGTAGCCAGGGTTCACGGGGGACTCCTTCGTCTTCGGGCCCCAGGATACCCCCGGGTTTCCGGCCGGGGCCCCACTTGTGTCACCATCCTTTGCGAACCGAAAAGGAACGACCATGCGTCCCGTCTACCTCCTGCCCGTCCTCCTTTTGACCCTGGCCTGCAGCTCCAAGCTCGACCGGAGCACCGCCGAGGACCTGATCCGCAAGAGCTATCCGGTGGTGGTGCCCCTCCTCGTGCCCAGCCAGACCTCGGCCCCCCAGGGCACGCCGGAACACCTGCGCATGCTGGCCCTCAAGGAAAACCTGGGGCAGACCGGCTGGTTCGTCATCAGCAGCCAGGTTGCGGGTGGGCGCGAGACCTGCACGTTCCACCTGAAGCCCGATGCCCCCCGGTTCATCAAGGCCGCTCCCACCGGCTTCCGCCTGCCTGCGGCCGAGGCGGTCTTCGTGCGGGCCTCCCACCTGGAGACCACCCGCGAGGGCGCTCGGGTGACCTACGAGATCCGCCTGGAGAAGCCCACGGCCCAGTTCCCCCTGTTCCAGGCCATCCACGAGGGCGTGAAGGTGGGGGATGTCAAGCTGCGCCACGCCACCTTCGAGCGGCGAAAGGGTTCCTGGGAGCTTACGGGCACGGACGAAGCGTTCCACAAGGCGGAATGAACGGACCGCCCGCGCGGCGGCATGGGGATAGAGCTGCCTCCGTCCGGCTCCATGAAGAGATCGAGGGTTCCTTGAATCACAGTCCCGCCTTCCGGCTCCGCCGCTTCATGAACTGGTTCCCCCTGGGCCTGACCTACGCGGCCATGTACATGGGGCGCTACAACTTCAACATCGTGAAGAACGACATCGGCGCCTGGTATCACCTGGACAAGGCTCAGATGGGCTGGATCGCCACCGCGGGCTTCTGGACCTACGGCCTCTCTGTGGCCCTGAATGGGCCCCTGGCCGACTACTTCGGCGGCCGCAAGGCCATCCTGGTGGGTGCCCTGGGTGCGGCGCTGGTGAACCTGGGCATCGGCTTCATGTTCCTGGACAACCACACCAGCCAGATCCTGCTCAGCATGACCCTGCTCTGGAGTGCGAACATGTACTTCCAGAGCTTCGGAGCGCTCTCGGTGGTGAAGGTGAACAGCACCTGGTTCCACGTGCAGGAGCGGGGAGTCTTCGGGGGCATCTTCGGCATCATGATCAGCTCCGGCTACTTCCTGGCCACCACCATCGGCGCCTGGCTCCTGGCCAGCTTCCGCAGCTGGACGGTCATCTGGTTCGTGCCCGCCGCGGCCATGGCCTTCATGTTCGGCGTGGACTGGCTCCTGGTGCGGAACCGCCCCAGCCACGCGGGCCAGGCGGACTTCGACACCGGCGACGGCTCCGGCGCCCACCTCGCGGAGGATGCCCCCCTGCCCTTGCGTGACCTGGTGCGCCGGGTCTTCAGCAACCCGGTCATTGTGGCGCTGATCTTCGCCGAGTTCTGCACGGGCTTCGTGCGGCAGGGGGTGATGCTCTACTTCACCGAGTACCTCCAGGAGATCTACCACCTGGGCAAGAAGGAGTACCTGTTCTGGTGGACCGGCATCGCCTTCATGGCGGGCGGCATCCTGGGCGGCCTGCTCTGCGGCTGGATGAGCGACCGGCTGTTCCACTCCCGCCGCCCCCCCGTGGCCTTCGTCTTCTACCTGGTGCAGGTGGCCATGCTGGCCCTCCTGGGCCTGGCCCTGGGCCAGGGCACCCGCGGCGGCCAGATCTGGGCGGTCATCCTCCTGGGCCTGACGGCCATGTTCATCTTCGGCGTCCACGGTATGCTCAGCGGCACCGCCAGCATGGACTTCGGCGGGCGCAAGGCCGCGGCCACGGTGACCGGCGCCCTGGACGGCATCCAGTACATCGGCTCGGGCCTGACCGGCTTCGGCCTGGGTTCCATCCTCAAGACCTACGGCTGGGACGGGATCGCCACCCACGGCCACCAGCCCGCCCACGCCTGGGTCTGGGTGGGCACGATCATCCCCTTCAGCCTCATCGGCGCCTTCATCATGACCCGCATCTGGAACGCCAAGGCTGGCGGCGCGGCGCACTGATTGGGGGGCTGTCAGCTGTCAGCTCTCAGCTGTCAAAAGACGGGTCCGCTCACCTCGATTGGGCCCGCCCGGCCCTTCCTTCACCGATAGCTGACAGCCGACAGCCGACAGCTACAAAGACCCGAACGCGGCTTTCAGCCCACTGTGCAGGGCGTTCACGTCCCCGGGCTTCCACAGCTTCGAGTCCTCACGCACGAAGGTCGTCAGGTCCTTCCGGTTGTCGAAGCGGGCCACGGGCAGGTGGTAGGTGCGGGTCTCGTAGCGCTCTCCGGCAGGGATGATGCGGTCCACCCGGATGGTGCCGGGTCGATCACTCTGCTCCAGGAGCCAGGCCATGTCATCGCAGCCGTACTGGCCGAGCATCACCTCCATGGGCACGCTGTGGTGGAGGATGCTGCCCTGACCGTCGGGGCGGCCGCGCTCGAGGTTCTTGCGGCGGCTCTCGGCGGGCTCCACCCAGACATAGAGCACCGAGGCCTGCTCCAGGACCGGGGGCGCCAGGGTCTGGAAGGCCGTCTCGTAGCCGTGGGGCGGCTTCAGGGGAAAGGCCGATCCGTTGGGGCCGCCCCGGGCGGCTTCGATCACCAGGGTCCGCCCGGCCTTGTCCTGGGCGTTCTGGCGGTTCAGGGCATCCAGCTCCACCCGGGCCTCGGCCTCAAGGGCCGCCGCGAGCTGCAACCGGAGGCGGTGCGGCAACTCCCCCAGGGGCTGCGCCAAACCCACCCGGCCGTGGGCCGCGTCCAGCCGGTCGAAGAGGTGCTGCGCGGCGCTGGCGACCTCCACCTGGCGGCTGGCCATGAGGTTGGCGTGGTCCTCGTTGAGCAGCTCGATGAGCACAGCCCAGGTCCACTCGTCGCGGAACGGCCGGTTCGGGCCGTGGTAGTAGGCGTAGCCAAGCCCCCGGGCCAGCAGCTCATCGTCGATGCGGTGCATGAGGTGCACGTAGGGGTAGTCGTCCAGCTGCAGCGTGGGCCCGATGTGGAAGTCGTCCCGGCACTGGTCCGGCGTCAGGCTGGCCAGATACCGGCGCAGCTCGGACTTCCCGGAGGCCGGCAGGGAAAAGAGGAGGAGGGTAGGAATAAAGTTGCCCATTGGAGCCCGAAGTTACCATGACATCCCGATAGACTGGTCCGATGACTCGACGGCCCCTGGCAAAAACCTTGGCACTCCTCCTGTCCGGGCTGGTGTTCCTCGTCCTCCTGACGCTGCTCCGGCTGGCCTTTCTGCAGCACTTCCAGGCGCCGGGCGGCGGCCTGTCCGCCGCGGTCCGCCACGCCCTCTACCTGGGCTTCAAGTTCGATGCCCGCTGGGTGGCTATCCTGCTGGTCCCCGGCTGGCTGCTGCTGAAGCGCGGCTCCGAGGCCCCGGACCAGGGCTGGCGGGCCAGCCTCGCCACCCCTTGGCTGGTCCTCGCCCTGGCGGTCTACGCGGTCCTGGTAGTCGTGGCCATGGTGGACGACATCCGGGCCCGCCCCTGGCTGCTGGCCTTCCTCCTGCTCGCGGGGTGCTACCGGGGCTTCTTCCGGGCCCACGGCCTCCAGACCGTCCCCGCCGCCCGCCGCGCCTGGACGGCCTATGGCCTGCTGGTCTTCGCGCTCACGGTGCTGGTCTACTTCTTCGACTTTGGCACCTTCGCCTACATCCACACGCGCCTGAACGGCACCATGCTGATGTTCCTGCAGAACGCGGCGATCAGCGGCAAGATGATCTGGGAGAGCTATCCGGTCCTGCGGCTGGCCCTCCTGCTGGCGGTCCTCCTGGGCCTTGCCTACCTCGGCCTGGCGGCGCTGTTCCGGGGCGGACCGGCCCCGAGCCCGGACCGCAAGGCCCGGCGGGTCCTGGCGCGGGTCCTGGTCAGTGTCTTCCTCATCGCCTGCATGTGGGGCAAGTGGAGCCGCTACCCCCTGCGCTGGGGTGAGGCCTTCGAGGCCCGCGACAGCTTCCACGCCCAGCTCGCCCTGAACCCCGTGCTCTTCTTCCTGGAGAACATGGAGGAGATGGACGAGGGCTTCGACCTCACCGCGGTGAAGGCCAGCCACGCGGTGCTGGCGGAGCACTTCGGCATCGCCCCGGCCTTCGACGCCCAGGGCAACCCCACTCTGCGGCGCCACATCCAGGCCCGGCCCCAGGTCAAGGGCCGGCCGAACCTGGTGCTGATCCAGCTGGAGAGCCTCGCCGCCTTCAAGACCACGCCGGGCGGCAATGTCCTCGATCCCACCCCCTACCTGGGCCGGCTGGCACGGGAGGGCGTCTACTTCGAGAACTTCAACGTGGTGATGGAGAACACCAGCCGCTCCATGTTCGCGACGCTGTTCGGCACCCCCGACGTCAGCAGCGTCCAGAACGCCACGCGCAACCCGCTCATGGTCAACCAGCACACGCCCCTGGCGGCGCTGACCGACTACCAGAAGGACTACTTCCTGGGCGGCAGCGCCAACTGGGCCCAGATCCGCGCCGCCCTCAAGAACAACCTGAAGGACCTCCACCTGCACGAGGAGGGCAGCTTCAAGAGCCCGGTGGTGGATGTCTGGGGCATCTCCGACGCGGACCTGCTGCAGGAGGCCCACGAGATCCTCCTGGCCCGCAAGACCCCCTTCCTGGCCTACGTGCAGACCAGCGGCAACCACCCGCCCTTCACCATCCCCAAGCACCACACGGACTTCCACCCCGCCACCGTGGACGCGGCGACGCTCAAGGCCAACGGCTTCGAGGGACTGGAGGAGTTCAACGCGGTCCGGCTTATGGACTACGCCCTGGAGCACTACTTCGAGAAGGCCCGGAAGTCCCCCTACTTCGCCAACACCATCTTTGTGCTCTGGGCGGACCACGGCATCCCCCGCGGCAACACCGACCCCCGCTTCGGGGACCTGACCCTGGCCATCCACCACATCCCGTTCATCCTCTACGCCCCGGCCCTGCTGCCGCCGCGCCGGGTGGGCACCGTGGGCTCCCAGACGGACATCCTGCCGACGGTGCTGAGCCTCATGGGCCAGTCCTTCTGGACCCAGACCCTGGGCCACGACCTGCTCGATCCCCGCTTCGCCGCGGACAGCGCCGCCTTCACCTTCACCACCTTCCGCCGCCCGCCCCGCATCGGCCTGCTGCAGGCTGACCGCTACCTGAACATCGAGACCAGCGGCCGCTCCGAGCTCTTCGATGTCCGGGCCAACACGCCCGTGGACCTGACCGCGCAGGAGCCCGAGAAGGCCCGGCACCTGACGGCCCTGGCCCGGGCCTACCTGGTCTGGAGCCACTACCTGCTGTCCCACAACCCGCCCATCCAGGAGCAGCCTTGATCCCCTGGCTCCGCGCCTACGCGCTGGCCCTGGCCTGCCTCCTGGTGGTGGGCCTGCCCCTCGGCCAGCGGGTGGACCGCCCCCGAACCGGACACCCACTGTCCACAGCGCCGGGCTCCAGCCCCGTGCAGGAAGTGACCACCAGCCTGCCCTGGCTGCTGCCCGCCGCCACGCGGGCGGCCTGGCAGGCCAGCCCCGGCGCCACCATCACCTGGCGCTTCAACCGCGCGACCCTGCACCTGCCCGCCGTGCCGTCGGCGCCTCTGGCCCCCGCCTTCCGCGCGGTCTTCGTGGCGGACCTGGCCCCGCCTGACCATGCGGACCTCCTGGAGCAGTTTGTCGTCGAGATGGCGGCCCTCCGGCCGGATGTGATCCTGGTGGGGGGCGACCTCACCTATGCCGAGACCGAGGCCTGGTACGCGGCCGTGGAGGCCCAGTTCCTGCGGCTGGAGCGCCTGGGCATCCCGGTCATCGTGGCCGCCGGCAACCACGAGCGGAAGGGCTGGCCGCTGTTCCTGCGCCACTTCGGGCACAGCCCCACCTTCCGGGTGGACATCGGCCCACTGGCGGTGCTCACCCTGGACTCGGCCCATGGCCGGGACCAGCTCACCCCCTCGCAGCTCGCATGGCTGGAGCAGCAGCTTGGCACCCTGGACGGCCGCGTCCCCCTCATCCAGCTCCACCACCCCGTCTTCCCGGCCGGCAGCGCCATCAAGGGCGAAGCGGGGGGCAGCGGCGGCTCCCTCATGGGCTTCCAGAAGGCCTTCGTGCGCCTCTGCCGGGAACACCATGTCCCGGCGGTCCTGAGCGGCCACTGGCACTCGGACGCGGTCTTCGACGAAGCGGGCCAGCTGCGGGACGACACCGTGGACTTCCCCGGCACCAAGTACATCGTCACCACGGCCCTGGGCAACGAGCTCCGGCAGGTGACCCGCTGGCCCCAGAGCTACCACGGCTACCGGATCCTCGACTTCGACCAGGGCCGTCTGGTCCGCTTCACCGCGGACGACCCCGGCACCGGCCGGCGGAGCCCCATCGCCAGCACGCCCCTGGGCGTCCCGGCCAGCCGCAGGGGGACCAGCCGATGAGCGCCGTCTGGATCCTCCTCTACCTGGCGGGGCTCTGCCACCTCCTGGCCATGAATGGCTACGACCTGCAGCGGCCGGCGGCCTGCCTGGTCCTGCTCCCGATCCTCGGCCTCCTGGGCGGGGCCGCGCTCCGGCGCCGCGTCCCGGGGCTGTTCACGCCGGCGGTCCTGCGGGTCGCCGGACTGCTGGGCCTGGCGGGCACGCTGCTGCTGTCCCGCCACCTGAACCTGGCCGGCTGGGATGTGCGGGAGACCTGGCCGGACCTCCTGGCGGCCACGGGCGGCCTGGGCTCCCTCTGGGTGCTGCTGGGCTCCGCCGCGGAGGCCGCCCCCGGCGCGGGCCACTGGCTCTGGATCGCCTTCTGGCTGCTGACAGGCTTCCTGGATCCGGCGCTCCCCCTGGTCGGCGCGGGCCTCGCGGGGTGCCTGTCCGCCTGGGGCCTGCTGCCCGGCCGCCCGGCCCCGGCGGTCCCGGCCCCGCACCTCCGCCCCGCGGCCCTGACCTTCTTCCTCCTGGGCTTCACCCTCGCGAAGCCCGGTTGGGACTTCGGCCCGCGCCCCGACTGGGCCCTGGCCGGCGCGGCCATGGGGGTCGGCGCCCTGGTGGCCCAGCTGGGTCCCCTCCGCCCGCGCCTCGACCGGCTGCCCGACCTGGCGCTGCCCGTGGGCCTCGGCCTCCTGGCCATTGTCTATGCGCCGGGCCTGCTGCTGCCCTGGGGCGCCCTGCTCGGGGTGCTGGTCGCCCGGGCCTGGTCCCGGGCCCCCCGGCCCTTCGCCGTGGGCCGCCTGGGGGGCAGCCTGCTCCTCGGCATGGTGGTCTCCTTCGCCCTGCACGCCAACCTCTGGCTGCCCGGACTCCGGCACTTGCTCTGGCTCGGGAACTAGGGTCTTACTTCAAGGTGGGGTTAGCGGCATGAGCCAGGACCGGGAGATCGTCGAGCGGGTGCGGGAGGCCACGGACCTGTTGGCCCTCGTGGGCCAGGCGGTCAAGCTGCGCAAGCAGGGCTCGGCCCACGTGGGCCTCTGCCCCTTCCATGCCGAGCGCACCCCCAGCTTCCAGGTGATCCCGGGCCGGAACTTCTACCACTGCTTCGGCTGCGGCAAGCACGGCGACGCCTTCACCTGGCTCATGGAGCGCGAGGGCATGACCTTCCCCGAGGCGCTGGAGCAGCTGGCCCGGACCGCCGGCATCGACCTGCCCCAGCGGCGGGAGCGCCCCTCCGCCGAAGTGGACCTGGAGACCCGCATGCGCTCGGCGCTGGAAGCGGCCCAGGCCTTCTACGAGGCTCAGCTGGCCCGGCACGAGGGCGCCCGGAGCTACCTCCGGGAGCGAGGCTACGCGGGTCCCTTCCTGGCCGAGGCGGGCTTCGGCATGGCCCCGGATGGCTGGGACGCCCTGGTGAACCACCTGCGCGGCCTGAACTTCTCGGCGGAGCTGCTGGAGCAGGCGGGGCTCGTCAGCCGCAGCGAGCGCGGGACCCTCATCGACTTCCTCCGCAACCGGCTCACCATCCCCATCCACGATGCCCGGGGCCGGATCGTGGCCTTCGGCGGGCGGGTCATGGGCGACGGCCAGCCGAAATATCTCAACACCCGGGACACGCCGCTCTTCCACAAGGGCGGCACCCTCTTCGGCTTCCACCGGGCCAAGGGGGCCATGCGGGACGGCGCCCTGGTGGTGGAGGGCTACTTCGACGTGCTGCAGCTGCACCAGAACGGCATCCACCAGGCCGTGGCGCCCCTGGGCACGGCCCTCACCGAGGAGCACCTCAAGGCGCTGCTGCGCTTCACCCGCCGGGTCATCCTCTGCTTCGACGGCGACGCCGCGGGCCGCCGCGCCATGGAGAAGAGCCTCCGGCTGGCCCTGCCCCTGGGCTTCGAGGTGCGGCTCCTGGAGCTGCCCCAGGGCGAGGATCCGGACACCTGGTGCCTCAAGCTGGGCGGCGAGGCCTTCCAGGACCTGCTGCGCACGGCCCCGGACTGGACGGCCTTCATGGTCGATCGGTCCATGGAGGGCAAGGATCTCCGGCGCATCACGGACCGCATGGGCGCCTTCAAGGACCTGCTGGACTTCCTACCCTACCTGCCCCGGACCCCCGAGAGCCGCGAGCTCTTCACCAGCCTGGCCCACCAGCTCCAGGTGCCCCTGCAGGAGCTGGACCGTGCCGTGAAGAGCCGGCAGGCCGCCCATCCGAGCGAGGAGTCGGACCTGCCGCCCCAGGTGGACCTGGAGCTGGATGAGCAGGTGCGCAGCCTCCTGCTCCTCTGCACCGCCGGGCAGTGGCGCCGGGTCCAGGAGCTGCCGGCCGCCTGGTGGGAGGGCCTCACCGGCGCCCCCCTGCTCCAGGCCCTGCTGGACGCCGAAGGGGATCCCACCCAGCTGCCCGAGGGTGCCACCGCGGCCCTGCGCCGCCTGGAAGCCCAGGCCAGCAGCACCGACGAGGCCGGCCGGGCCGTCGAGGGGCTGCTCGCCCGCCTGGAGAGCCGGTACCTCGACCGTGAGCTCCAGGCCAACAGCCGGCTCCTGCAGGATCCCCGCACCCTCGTGGATGCCGCCCTAACGGCCCGGGTCATGGCCCGGCAGAATGACCTGCTGCAGCGCCAGAAGGACCTCTCCCGCCGCCGCCGAGTCCCCCGCTGAGACCCCCACTCGGG